>JFJP01038560.1_pt1 | contig 19590 bp, 13 predicted proteins | sample 431651 | NCBI WGS metagenome assembly JFJP01 (sample SAMN02602958, study PRJNA72255) | Microbial mat metagenome, whole genome shotgun sequencing project. | biome: fresh water; feature: sink hole; material: water; isolation source: purple microbial (photo- and chemosynthetic) mats found in...
GTATAGAAGATGACAAATGGAAAAAAGAATTTGGTATTTCTGTTTAATGATCTTCACTGAGTTTAGTTGTAACTTGTTTACTAAATAACAAAAATAAAAACGTTTGTAATCCAGCTTTTCCAATATCTACTAATTGAATAATAATTAATATAGGTAATCCAAAGTATCCATAAGGGTAAAATTTATTTAATATTCCAATTGTTACATTTAATATAAAGTGTGCAATTGTAATACCCATACATAATCTAATACTTATCATTAGAGATCTCATAATAAATGATATAAGCTCAAGTATAATAATTAGAGGTTTAAGAACTATAGGTATATTAGATGGGCTTAATGATATAATAATATGATATTTATGTTTTCTCCATCCCTCTATACAAGCTATAGTAAACATAATAATAGATAAATAAGCTGCATTAAATATACTTCCGAAAATCGCAAATAATCCAAATACTCCTAATATATTTGATATTAGTATAGCTATACAACATACAAAAAATACTATTTGGTATTTTGTATTTAATATAGTATTTGTAAAATCATATATTTGAAATAATATACATTTTATCCATTTATTATTAATATTAAACACTAAAAACATAATACATATAGAGAAAATAAATAAAGATAGCAATATGTCTTTATATAATAATAATTCATTTAACATATATAATAATATATTAATATTTATACCAATATTATTATGTTTATAGAATTTATTTCTAAAAATTATATTTTTACTTAAATCATTTACTTATTTATGAATATATTATCTTGAAGTGATATTTACTAAAATTTATATTATTGAAAAAATTAAAATTGATTATTTTATTTAAAAATAATAATTAATCTTAATATAAATATAAAGATAATTTTAAAAATATTAGTTATATACATTATTGTTTATTTAATTTGAATATTAAAATTATTCACTATCTTTTGTTGATTCTGATGAAGAAGATTTTGTTGTCAGTACTATTGCTGCTATTGCTCCTACTAATACTACTGTTCCTATTCCATATGCCAATTTATTTTCTTTTATATGATCCATAAAAGTTCCTTTTGAACAACCTGAATCAATCAAGACTATACTTTCTGATGAATCAGATGAAACAGTAATTGAAGTAACTTCTGTTGCACCTGATGAAGCTGCTTTTGCAACTTCATATGTACCATCTCCTTTCTTATATAGTTTCTCCTCTTTCTTCTTAGGATCTTTTAGATTTTCAATTACTGTTGCTGGTATTTCTTTACCTTCATCAAATGCCTTAATACCTGGTGTTACTGGTCCTTTTCTAAAGCTTTCTACAGTTATTGTAAATTTTTCTCCTTTTGAAGTAACAAAACCTTTTATCTTTGTAGCATCTGATTTTGTTATCTCTTCACCTTCTGCTGGAGTAAATAACAACTTACTAGTTGATATTGCTTTTCTTCCATCCCCAGCTTTATCTTCAACTTTTATAGTTGATGGAGTTTCTTTTTCTACTGTGACTTTCTTTTTGAAAATGTCTTCTAATGTAGCAGAGTCAGTAGATTTTATAACTGAGGTAATTTTACCATCTGTTATTACAGGATAAATTATGTTTATTTTTTTTCCTTTAATATCATCTGCTGGTTTTTTATCTAAACTAAATATAACACCTGGTGTTATTTTTGTTGTATTTGCATCTGGAGCTGGCTCTGATTCTGGTAAAGGAGTATAAGTATCTTTTACTGGATCTAATTTAATTGTTACTCCTTCTGCTAATTTACCTTCATCAGTAAATATATCTTTTTTAGCTGTAATAGGTTTGCTGCCTTTCTCAAAAGTAACAACACCATCAGTTGTTATAGATGTAAGTACTTTTTGAGATATATCTTTTGCTTTAGCTGAATCAACTACTACCTTACCTTCATTATCAATTGAAAATGCGCTATATTTTGGAGATTTGTTAACTTTCTCTAGTTTTGCTTTTAGTTCTTCTGCTTTATCTTTTGATTCGCATGTAATTGAGATAGAAGTAATTTTAGTTACAGATTCCTTATTTCCTTTTGTTTGTAAACAATTTTTTGGGTTTTCAAACAACTCAGATAGTTTTTTTTCTTCTTCTTTTTCTTCTGTGTTAGATACAATAGAATATTTAATTTTTAATTTCTGCTCAGAACTTATTTCCTTTACTAAAGGTGATAGATCCAAGATAGATATTTCTGAAATCTTTACTGCCTTATCGCTTATATCTATTTTTGCAATTGAACAAGAAACAGTAATATTTAAATTTAATGGGTTGAATATATTATTTAGTGATGATATTGTTATGCTTATCATATTTTCCTCTATTTGTATTATATCATATATATTTTTTTATTTTTATAAAATGTTCTAAGAAAATGTTTAGCAAAAAAGCTAATAAGGTATTAAGCATATTTATGTACCTAGCAGGACTTGAACCTACATTACAGAAATAGGACTTCTGAGTGCTATCCAATTGCACCATAGATACATAAGTATATTATACAAAAATTAATACTGATAATAGAATACTAATAACAAGAAACACTAAATATATACTAAATTTAATAATAATAGATCCAATAAACACAGATAAAAATATAGAAAAGATCTTTAATTGATGAAAAATAATTGTAAAAGATTTGTCATTAATTTGCTGCAATTGATTAAGATAAAATAAATCTTGATTAAAAATATAACCAATAATAAATAATACAATAAGTAATATATAATAGTGTTTTAGTAAAAATGGTACAGATAAAATTAGTATTATATTTATTAATAAGAAAATATTTGTCATATGTCTATTAATAAGAGAAATATTTAAATTATATGCAGCAAATTTACCTAAAAAGATCACAAACATATAGGTACTAATATTAAAGTTATATATTAATAATTTTGTAATAGTAAGTTGAAAAAATTTACTAAATATCTGATCTGAGCAGTTTAAAATAATATATTTTATAACAAGTAATTTATTATGTTTTACAAAATTAAAGAGAGAAACCTGAGTATCTTCTTCAAGTATAATATTGTTAGTATTAATAAATAATATCAACATAATGCAAATAGTATTAGCTATAATTAAAATAGAAAAGAGTTTTTTGTCTATGATATGCAATAATAAGGCTCCTAACATTGGAGAAATAGCTAGAGATTGGGCATATAATTTAAATATTGGCATTAATTGAGCTATTTTATTTAGTATAAAAAAAGTAATATATTTACAAATACCTATTATAAATAGAAAGATAAATATAGAATTATGATCACAAAAATTAACTATTATAATTTGACTGAGAAGATTAATACAAAATAAAAAAATACTTGATCTTAATATACCTATATTCGTTATATATTTAATCATCCGGGTAGCAAAAGCTTCACCAATTGTAGAGGCAATAAAGGTCAAAAAAAAATAAAACCATGATGCATTGTACAAAAAAGTAGTAGATACAATACGATTATTAAATATAGATGCACTAATATCTATTAATATAATTATTATACTGATTAATAATAGCATCATTTTTTTAATTATATCATATATATATTAATCTATTTAAAATTTATCGCAAAGTTACCTGCTTCAGTGTTCACACTATAGTTAATTTTACCATAAATATATATTTCGCATGCAACTCTCTGACTGCATCCACGCGCTTCATATTTTACGTTTTGGATATCAATTAAATTAATTTCAAGCACAGGATCTTGTTTTTGATTAAGTACTTTTATATTTATTTCAACTGGGCCTTTAGTAAGAGCAACTGCGATAAGTCTACCTAGAATAGGTCTACTAGTTACAATATATATATACTTAGTAGATTTATTCTGAATAATCGATACTCCTTGTATTGGATGTTTACTTGGCTGACCAGTAATTTTAGAATGCTTAATTGTTAATATACTTGTGCTATCAATAAAATCACTAAAATTAGTACTATCTAAATACTTATCTATTGCAATAGGATTTGTTAGATCTTCATTCATATAGAAATACTACAATATAAATATTGTATAAATATTATATTTAAGATCTATAAATTATTTTTTAGTATCTTATACATATCATCTATATTAAATACAGGTATGCTGACATATTGCCTATATTCATTTTTAGATATAAATCCATCATATATATTATCTGATCTAATTTTTAATAGTATATTATTATAATCTTTGTTAAATAAGATAGTATAAATACCAACACTTGGTCCATTATGTATAATAAAATGTAAATCACTTGATTCTACTGGTTCATTCATAAATAAATAAATATTATTATATTGCTTATATTCAAATATTTTATGAGAATTAAGTCTATACTCTTCTATAGAAGTTGCATACTGATATATTGATATATATCGATACTCCATTTCTTTAATGATTTCGGATAAACATAAAATATATTTAGGTTTAAAAAGCTCTAATTCATATTTAAGCATATAATTAAAAAGATATATTATTGCTCCAGGAGCGGTTAAAACTAAACTAAATAACATAGAATATAAAATATCTCCATAAACAACTATATTTTGTCGAGCATCTATTAAAAAAGATTTATTAGTGTAAAATAAATATTTATGAGATTGATATGTAATCTCACTAAAACAGGTAATATTGTTTTGATTAATCTCAATAATACATTCATCATAATTAAAAATATGTCTAATTTTATTGTTAAATGAGTTAAATATAGCTTTTTCAAAATCATAAGCTAGAGCTTTAAATCGCAAAGGTAATATTGTAAGTTCATTTTTATCATTAATACATTTAAAAATGTAGGCAATATAATTCTTATATTTAATATTATGAGAATATTGTATATTAAGAGAATATTGTTTACATAAATCTATTAGTTGAGACTCATAGTTATTATAAGTATCTTTTTTAGTATTTTTTGATAATAAATTCATTTTAGGTTGTCGTTTATTATAGTTTATTATATTAAAAATACACCATATAACTATTGGTAATAATATAACTCCATATGTGTTATGTATAAGTATATATAGTATATCTCCAATAGTACCTGTTATTTGATAAGATAAGATATTTAATTGATCAATAATATATCCAGAAAAAAACGTAATACAACTAGTGTGTATAGATGTATGAAAAAATATTAAATAATATAAATAATATCCAAAGATATAGCATATATAATAACTAAGATTATACATATGTAAACATGTAATTATAATAAATAAAATTAATTTAAATAGATTTGCATTTTTATTAAAAATAAAGAGAAAATATTTAAATATTTGATCTTTTATTCTATATATAAACTTATTCTTGAAATACATAGATTTTTACCTAAAATATAAAGATTTTGATTCATAGAAAAGTATTCAGATGTAATATCAATATTTACAATAATTGAATTGCTTATAGTTACAGTTCTATTTAATCCTTTAACTCTACTTAAAGAAGCTTGTTCAAACATATTCTCAGATGCAATAATAGTGCTTTCTATCCATTCTTTATTTTCAATATTAGCTGGTTCAATAATAATAATTATCTTACCTATTTTAGATATTCTAGCAGAATATATATTATTATTTAGAATAAAGTCAGTTACATAATCGCTTTTATTTTGCATAGATAAAGATGTTGCAATTTTATCACAAATATTATTTAATATATTTGGTGTATAGTAAGATAATAAGTATGTATTTTGAGAAATTAAAGTTAAGCTACGAAGTAATGCAGCATATAAAAAATCAAACGTACCTACTTGCATACCAATATATAACTCTGTTAATACATTATTGAGTATTTGTATATTGGTTTTATCTGAACTATATTGAAGTTTTTGTATTTGATGTTGTACTTGAGTAAATAAAGCTCTACATTTATGTATAATACGATGATTATCAGTATATTTAATAAATTTAGGTTCAAATGAAGTAAGTATATATTCTCCATTTTGAATATCAATTTCTGCAATAGGAAATATATCATTAACTATAAGTTTTACTGTTTGAGTTATATCTGTCCAGTTAACATATATTTGATCTTGAGTGCTTTTATTATATGTATTAATTTGAGCATCAGATATTTCAATACTAATATAAGTTTTTTGATATATGTTTTTTAATTCTAAGATTAAATTTTCATTTTTTATATAAGTTAAATCATTCATAATTGCTTCAATATAATTTATTTTTAAGATATTACTTTTTAACATAATTATATCAATATCAATACTAATTATACCTGGTCCATTAATACACTTTTTAATCCAATGTTCAATATCTGTATATATAGAGTTAAAATGATCAGCTGTAGCAATTGTACCATTGACCCATAACATTCGATTAAATGGCATAATTACTCTCAAGGTGAGTTAACAATTTTTCAATATCAGTAAATGTAAATTTTTCTGTTGCTGTTAAATATTCAATATAATTTGATCTTTCTATGATTCTTTTAGATATACCAATTGCTTCCATTCTTTCAAAAGGATTACCAGATTTATCATCATATAATATTTTATAATTTAAACTAAGTTGATTATATAAATTCTCAGATCCTATAAAATAAAAATCAAATGAAGATGGTATATATTTGTTTTTCATAAGTAATGCAGAGAGAATTCTTGTAATACCTATACCATAGCAACCCATAAAAAACTTTTCTCTTTTGTTGTCTTTGGTTGTAAATGATGTATTATGGGTATATACTTGATCAAGACAAAAGATATGACCAAGTTCAATATATCTAAATCCTTGTGTACCATTATCATTAAATGTATACTTATCATTATCTTTATATACCAGACCCTCTCCAATATCATCTAATATTACAAATTCTTCTGAAAAAGATCCTCCTATTTCACCAGTATCTTGTGTTGCTACGGATATAACATTTAGATTAAGTTCTTCAAATATATCTATATATACTTGTTTCATTTTCAGATATTCTTCTTTCATTTGATCTTCAGTTTCATAAAAACCATAAGCATCTTTCATTATAAATTCTTTACCTCGAATTAATCCATATCTTGGTCTCATTTCATCTCTATATTTTGGTCTAATTTGATATACTGTAACTGGTAAATTTTTATAACTATTGACAAAATAATTCACAAGTTCTGTAACACTTTCTTCTGCTGTAGGAGCAAGCACAAATGATTGATTATTTCTATCTGATAATCGAAATAATTCACTACCATATTTATCATATCTGCCAGATTTTTTCCATAAATCTGCTGTTTGCACTAAAGGTAATAATACTTCAAGATAATCAACTTTATCTAAATGCTTTCGAATAACTTGTTCTATATATTGAACTAACTTTGTGCCTAACGGAGTAAATGCAAAAATACCTGCAGATTCTTGTTTTGCAAAACATCCCTTATAAAGTCTATTTGTTCCTGCATCATAGTCTGAATTATTTGTATATTCATTGAAAAGCATTTTTGATATTTTCATACAATATATTATAGCAATATTGTTCTAATATAATTCATTAACTCAGACATGAAATGCATATTATGTATAGTAATTAATGATCCAGCATTTATATCATTTGTTTTAAGTAAATAATGTATATATGCTCGAGTATGATTATGACATGTAAAACAATTACAATTTTCATCTAACGATGCAAAATCATATTTAAATTTTGCATTTCTAAGATTAATTCTATATGCACTATTATCAAGTATATTATTAATATCTGCTAATTTAAGATTCGTGAGAGCTATGCCATGTCTACCTATGCGTGTAGGTTCGACACAGTCAAAAGTATCTACATATGAATATAATGATAAAATATCTGATACTTTACCTATACCCAATAAATGTATAGGTCTTGATTTATCAAGTTTATTTGAGGTATATTTTACAATATTATACATTTCTTCTTTTGTTTTACCTAAAGATCCTCCAATGCAAATACCATCAAAGTTATTTTCATTAACAAAATTAATACTTTGATCTCTTAAATGAGTATATGTTCCTCCTTGTACAATACCATACAGTTTTTGATGTTCTTTTTTATTTAACGTAAAATAATCTAAAGATCTTTTTTCCCATCTATGAGATCTATGCATAGACTTTTCGGTATACTGTTCTGTTAAGTGAGATGCGGTACACTCATCAAAAGCAATACATAAATCTGTACCTAGTTTTATTTGTATATTCATTGATTGCTCTGCGCCTAAAAACATTAAATCTCCATTTATAGAATTAATAAAAGTACATCCATCTTCTGTAATTTTTTTCACAAAACTTTTTGAATTTCTTATACCTTTTATCTCAGCTGATACTGACCCATATCCCATACTAAAAATTTGATATCCTCCAGAGTCCATAATCATTGGTTTATTCCATCCCATAAATTTGTGTAAACCTCCAACAGAATCAATATAATTCTCCTTACCTTGAAAAAAATATGTATTAGTTAGTAAAATTTGAGTATTATCTGGTATATAAATATTATTTTTAATAGCTCCTTGAGTTGCGCAAAATACAAATGCCGGTGTTTCTATGTTACCATGAGGAGTAAAAATTGTACCAGCTCTGCCTATTTTTCTATCTTTATATTGAAACACTAGTTAAACCTACCAATACATCAGAGCATCTTGTACATAAATACTTATTTGTATTTCTTTTAAAACATCTTTCGCATGTGGTTAAAGGACTAACATAAGCTTTAATAGTCTCTCCATAAATACATTTACTTACCTTTAATATATCTTCCAAGGTTTTGATATATTCACTAGGAGCTTCTAAAATAATATCTGAAGATGATACTGATTCTTCTCTAATAATATTATCAATTAATTTTCTTGCTTGTACACAAATATCATGTATAGGTAATAAATTACCTTCATCGGATTTTATTAAATTACTAATATCATATAAGTGTATAGATAATATTGAGTATTTTAAAAATTCTGCAATTTCTTCTGTAGTAAATGGTAAAAATGGTGTTAATAAAATAATAAGATTATGTAACAAGAAATACATAAAGTTTCTAATATATATTGTGGATGCAAACAAATCATTATATAAACTATCTTTACGAGCATTAAAATATTGACTTGAGATATCTAATATAAATAAATAAATACATTCAAAAGCTTCTTTGTATTCATAGTTTCTAAGATAATTTAAATATTTATTCTCCATTTCTTTATATAAATATAAGTAATGTTTTTCTAATAGATTTGTACATATTAATTTTTCATGAAATGGAATAGATACAGAAATCAAATATCTTAGTACATTACGTATTCTTCTATATGTATCTTTTGCCTTATTAATTAAATCATTACTAAATTTAATATCTGCTGTGTAATTACAGTTCATTAACCAAATATTTAAAATATCTCTACCAACAGTATCTAATAATTCATTATAACTTTTAACATTACCTTGAGATTTAGACATTTTATTACGTTCTGCATCCAGTACAAAACCATGAGATAGTATTGATTTATATGGTAATGTATTATTATTAAGATAAGATATCCATAAAGAAGACTGAAACCATCCTCGAACCTGATCTTTACCCTCACAATATATATCAGCTACTTTGTAATCTAAAATATTGAATACACAACCGCTATCAAACCATACATCTAATACACCAATATAAGGTCTATAATCATCAATATTTAAATTTTTAATTTTTTTAAGTATATTTATACAATCAGTTGTAAGAAAATATGTTGCATCTTCCTGCATTTGATTAATAATAAGATTTTGTAATTCTTCATTAACTAATATTTGTTCAGAATGCTTATGTATGAATAAAGCAACTGGCACTCCCCATGTTCTTTGTCTAGATACGCACCATTCTTTACGATTATTTATAGCTTCTAATAAATTATATTTTAAATAATCTGGTGTTGTTTTTATTTTTAATACTTGATCAATTAAGTCTTTTGGTAGTTTATAATATGTTTTATATACATTATTTTTATCTATAATTAAGTTAATATTACACTTTTGTTTTAATATAGTATAATTATATATTTCATGAATAATATCTATTATATTGCATTTAAAATAATCAGAAGTTCTATGTTCTATTAAATCACTTAAAATATCATGATAATCAAAGTATCTTTGCATAATTTTTGTAAATTTAACAATATGATTAGATTCTCCTATTGCTTCAATACGAAAAATAATTAAACTAATAATATTTTTTACTAATGCCAAATTATCTATAAAATTTATTAAATGATCTAAATTATCAAGATACTCGTCACATATAAGATCATGTTCTTTTGCGTTATAAATAAAGAGTTTTACTCTTTCTTCATGTATATTTATGAATATTTGTTCAGTTGCCCTATAAATCAAAGGAGTATCTGTTCTTTGTGAATATGGGTAAGAGTGATGATATTCTTCGATGAAGATAATAATATTCTTATATGCTTCTAAGATTTCTGGTTCATTATTAAAAATATGTAGATTTTCAAGAGGAGTATTTTCTATATAATAACCAGCTCCATTTGTACTTTCTATCATTTGAAGATTATGTAACATCATAAGTTCATAGTCTTCTGGCCCATGAGCTGGAGCAATATGAACAAAGCCTGTACCCTCAGATTCTATAACATGATCGCTTATAATTAAAGGTACTTGTATTGCTTTAATAGGATGAGATACTATAATATTTTCTAAATTTTCTAATATAGAAATATCTTTAAAATCATAATTTAATATTTGGCTTAATTTTTGTATACAATTTTTAGCAATAACTAGTTTTTTACTATAATATGTCACAATACAATAAGTAATATTTGGATTATATGCAACAGCTGTATTATCAACTAAAGTCCAAGGAGTAGTAGTCCAACAAACTACATAAAGATTCTGATTTTGTATTTGTAATATAAAATAAATAGAATGACTAATTTTATCTTTGTATATAACTTCACTATCAGCTATTGTTGTTTCTTCACTAATAGACCAAATAACTGGTTTTTTCTTCAATATAACTTTATTATTTAATAGTAACTGAGAAAAGTTCTTATAAATAATATGAGTATTTAATCTTGTCATATAATATTCTGAAGAAGATAAAAGCATACCTGTTCTTTTTAGTGTTTTAAGTTGTGATGGCAAATATTGATCATTAAATGCAGCACAAGTTTCTCTAAGTTTTTTAATATTATTATACAGATTTTGAGATTTATCATAAGTAAAGTTTTTTTGTGCTTTAAGTTCTATTGGTAGGCCATGACAATCAAATCCAGGTAATATATCTACAGCATATCCTAAAAGATTTTGAGATCTAAGTATCGTATCTTTTAAAATCATATTTACTCCATGTCCAATATGAAAATCTCCATTTAAATAAGGAGGCCCATAGTGCATTACAAATTTCGGAGCTTTCTTATCTTTTATTAATTTATACAGATTAATACTATGCCATTTCTCGATTATTCTTGGTTCTAATAAATATAAATCTGCTTTCATTAAAAAATCAGTTTGAGGAATATTTACAGTTTTTTCATAATTATGACTCATACTATATTGTATATATATTTATCAAGAAGATTATATTTTATTTTATTTATATATATTGAAGTTAGTTTTGTAATATTATATAGTTATGTTATATTTTTTAAACTTATTTGTATTGTGTTCTGATATACATGAAAGTAAAAGCGTTGATAGTTCTTCTGATCAAGATATAAAATCATCTGAATTAATAAGTTCAGAATTATTGATAGATTCTTCATCTAAACAAGCGCTAATACAGAAAGAAAAAAACTCTATTCAAATAGATAATAGTTCTAATATAAGTAATTCTGATGAAATTAATTATCATAGATCTTTTTCATCTAATACACAATATCATTCTAAAGAGGATGTAGAAGTAAGATCTTTACATGATCAAAAATATAAATTTAAAAGCAAGATACAAGAAGGTTTTGCAAATATATTTAGAAATTTAATTCATAGAATTTTATTTAGAGCTAAAAAAATAGATTCATTAATTGCAATATTAGCAGATAAAAATATATCAAATCCTGTAAAATGTTTAGATAGAGTTACAACAGATCCATTATCTGCTATTAATAGATTAAATTTTTTTGCCAGTATTGGATTATCAATAACTGTTTCATTAATGCTTTCATTTTGTATAGTAGGTGCAGTTATATATGAGTTTTCTTCTATAAATGCGGCTACTCAGTATTTTAAATATGGTTTATTTATATCAATATCTGCTATTACAACTTTGTATACATTAAATAATATACTAAAAACATTAGTAATGAAGGTAGTTATTAATGAAATATTTGGATTATTAGATAATATAAAGTATTCAGATTCTGCTTCATTTGGTTTGTTAATTAGTGATTTACCTTATATATTTGATTGGTTAAAAGCATATATTCTAACAAAAAGCTTAGTAAGTTCAATACAAATGAGTATATTAAGTACTTTTTTTACAATTATAGTTGGATATCTATCTGTTATTTTATTTACTATGATATTTGGATTTCTATTGATCTCACAAGAGTTTATTAAATATTTACCTAAAATAACTGTAATTCTTAAAATATTAGAAAGTAGTAAATCTGATAAAGAAAAAACTGATGAAATATATAAAATTGCACCAGTTGTTCCATTAACAAAAGAAATGATATTTAGTATTTTAAATAATGGTGCCCCATTACTAAAGACAATGGTAGAATCATCAGGAGAAACTAAGAAATTATTATTGGATATATTATTGAAAATACTTAGACCTATATTTGTATTTGGTATATGTATATTACTAGTTATACCTATAGCTATATATGCAATAAAGACTAATACATATAGCAAGGAAGCAAACGATAATGATAGATTATTGAATACAGGTATATATGATTTTACAAAAAACTCTAGTATATATATGATGACAGGTTATACTCCAAGAGCTGTTGATAACGTGTTTCACACTATAACACAAAAAGGAGAAGCAAGTAGTGAGAATTATAAGATATTTGCATGTAATATAATTATAAATATTCTCTTATTTGTTCCATTAGTATATTTATTATCAGTGATGTCATCTATATTTGATGCACAACAATATAGTGAATTATCTTTATTATTTGTTGGACTAGATAAATCAATATCATCTATTATATTTCTTATAGTTGCAATACAGGGTATAACAATATATTATTTCTATCTTCATCCATTGTTAAAACTTCCAGAATTATTATCAAGCTTATTAGAAAATACAAGACAATTATCTGAAGATAGTAGTAAGCTTACAAATGTTTTACTTGGTATAAGAACATTACTAATTACATCAAAACAAAAAAATAAACCTTTTGATATAAATGCACAAAATACTGGAATAGTATTTAATAAAGTTAATATTTCATATTCACAATCTGAAGACACAACTGATACATATTCAGTGATTAAAGATTTTACAGAAACAATTAAACCTGGAGAAATTGTAGTACTAATTGGAGAAACTGGATGCGGTAAATCTACATTACTTAGATCTTCTATTGGTCTTCAGGTACCTGAATCAGGTAATATTCTCTTAAATGGAATGATAATACAGGAAATAGATTATCGAGAAATGCGTAAGCATGTATTATGTATGGCTCAGTTACAATTAATGCCTATAGATACTTTAATGGAAATAATGTCATTAGGTTTACAAGTAGAATATAAAAATGGTACAAAAACACTTACTTATCTTCAAGAAGGAGATATTCAACAAGTTATGGATTTAGCTCAGTTTGATGATAGTTTAAGAAGTAGAAGATTTCTATTTGAAAAAGAAGTAAGCGCAAAAAATCTTTCTGGAGGACAAATGCAAAGATTGTTATTAAGTATTATTATGAGTATTTTAATGCAATATATTAAGTCTGGTAGAAAATTGTTTGTACTTGCAATGGATGAAATTGATAGTGCAGTTGGTAGAGAAATGTCTTATAAAATACATAATGCAGTTTTATATCTAATAGAGGAAATAGCAAGAATAACTGGTGTTAAACCTATTATTATAATTGTAGAACACTCTGGAACAGCCATACAGTATGCAGATAGAGTATTTTATTTTCAAAAGCAACAAAGAGAATATGACTCAGATCCATTATTTAAAATCATTATAGATACTCCAGCGCATTTATTTACAGTAAATGACTCATTTAGATCATTTTGTTTAACAGGAGGTATAGATTTAACAGATATAAAAGAGCTAAAAAAAAGATTTAGAAGATTTGCTCATATTATGAAATATATAGATAAAAAATAGATAAAAAAGGTTAAAGTTTAGGTATTAATATTTGTATCTTTTTTATGTTTTGATAACTATTAATTAGATCCATTAAATATTGAGATGCATTTTTATTTAAATAAATAATTTCTCTATATTCACTTAAAGCTACATTTAGAAAATCATATTTATATCTTACTTCCTGTAGTATATTTGACTTATAAACATTACTAATTAGATAAAGTCGAATATCTTCATATTTATCAGAAAAGCTAAGATTACATATTAACTCAAAATGATCCTCTAACAAATTAAAATAAATACAAAATAATAATATTTTTAACTCTAGAGTTTCTTTATTGTTTTTTTCATGCCATTTTCTTTGTGGTGTATTATTTAATGAAACTGGAACAATAAGATATTTACGATATGAATTTCTTAGTATTGGTGAATTGATAGATTGTAGTAATTGATCTATTGTTTGTATATATTGAGTTTCTGAATGAGGAGATGAATATAAGTTTTTTGTATATTCTTGTTTTATCCAATCAATTAATGAAATAGATAGATTTAAGTATTCATATATTTTTTTTTCTCCATATTGATTAAGTATATCATCAGGATCTTTTTCCTGAATATTACATATAAATATTTCTATGTGAGATTGTAAAGCTTCTAATATTGAGTTAATGTTTTTTTTTATTGCATTTTTACCTGCATCATCTCCATCAAACATAATATATATTTTTTTTGTGTATTGTAGAATAAGCATTAACTGAGTATATGTAAGTGCTGTACCCATAGACGCAACAATATTCTTAAAACCATATTGAGTAAGTTTAATAACATCTATATATCCTTCTACAATTATAACAGGTAAACCATATACTAACTGCCATTCATTATAAATACAATAACTTTTATGAAATAAATCACTTTCAATAGAATTAAGATATTTTGGTTCTTGATTACTTAATACTCGACCAGCAAAACCAACTATTTCACTTCTACGATTTAAAATAGGAAATATTAAACGGTCTCTAAATCGATCTTGAGAATTATAGGAAGATATACCTGTTTTATTAATAATATTCATAGCATATCCTTTTTTTTGTAAATAAGAAACACCATCTATAGCATAACCTAGTTTAAATAATTGAATCATTTCAGTAGAAATATTTCTATTAGTGAAATATTTTAAAATGTCTTCTGATAAATTATTTTGATAATATGAGCATAAATCTTGCATTACTGTTTGTATATCTGATATATCAGTATGTTTTATTTTTATATTATATACTTCAGAAAGTTGTTGTAATGATTGATTGTATGTTAGATTATTAATTTTTTGTATAAATTTAATAACATTACCGCTTTCTCCACATCCAAAACAATAATAAAATGCTTTTTCTTCATTAATACAAAAAGAAGCCGTGTTTTCTTTATGAAAAGGACATTTAGTCCAATATAAATTATTTTTCTTAATTAATTTGCAGTATTTAGAAATCTCTGTAATAAGAACATTATTCAATACTTCTACATACTTCATATTTTAAGTTTATATTTTTATAGAATTATTTCATGTATTTTAACAAGCTTATATACGCAGAACAAAATCTAATATATGAATATTTTAATAAAACAATATTTATTGATAATTTATCTAGTAATGAAATTGAAATAGCTGAATATTTTGCAGAACAAATTTTAAAATATAAAATACCAATCTATAAACTTATTAATTTTAAATATTTTTGGAAATTTAAGTTATATACTAATCAATATACATTAGATCCAAGAGCAGATACTGAGTTATTAATAGAAATATTACTTAAAAAATTTGATAAAAATAAAAAGTTTACGTTTACAGAACTTGGTATTGGTACTGGAGCAATCTCAATTGCCATTTTACATGAATTTAAAAATAGTAGTGGTATAGGTATAGAAATTTCATCTGAAGTAATAGAGATAGCAAATAAAAATCTTAACACATATATTAAAGATTGGAATATAAGATATCAAATTAAACAAAATGATTGGTTAAATAATATTGATCAGTGTTTTGATTTATGTATAAGTAATCCTCCGTACTTAACACATGAAGAATCTACAAATGTTATAGATCCTTATATTGCATTATATGGAGGTATAGATGGATGCGATTTCTATAAAAAAATAGCAGAAAAATCTTATTTATTTAAATATATTTTATTAGAAATAGGAAATATTAATATTATTAAAAATTATTTTACTAATTATGAGTTGTTTTATGATTATAGTAATAATGCTAGAGCTATTTATCATAGATCTGTTGTATAAATATCTGGATTTAAATAATTAATACCTGATAAATTATCATCACCATTATTAGAAAATAAACATAATGTATCTAGTATTTCTTTTACTTGAGGTAAAATGTCTTTCAATTTCTGTCTATCTAAGTTATCTGCTGATAAAGGTTGCATTTTGTCTTCTTTTAGATCATCTTCTAATTGTGCCCAATTTCCTAGTGGAATAAATATGAATGGTAATACTTCTTTTATTTTCTTTGCCTTTGTAATCAAAGAGTCCATTTTAAGAATATTAGATACATGTGGTAGGAACTGCTCTCTTATTTCTGGTGAAGATAAATTCATTATTTCTTTCAAATAATAAAAAAAGGTATGGATCCATCTTAAAAATTGGAGAAGTTAAGTCCAATTCTTTTAATATGTTATTGTATTTATTTTGAAATGCACTGTTACTATTTTCCATGGCATTAAGCTGCTCAAAAGTTTTAATAGCCTTTCCATTATAAGTAACCTGCATTGATGCTATATCTTCTAACAATGGTATTAATATTTTAGTCTTATTTATTTTTGTATATATATGGTTATCATCGTCTTTATCGTCTTGATCGTCTTCTAATGTAGAACCTAAATTTATAAAGGAAATTAATAGCTTATAAGATTTTTTAGTTACTGCTTCATCAGTTGCGAAGTTAATACTTTGGCCTAAGCAAAGATTGATACCTGTTTTTTGTTGAGTAATATTGTCTGAATCGATACCTTCTATTATTTTATCCAAACCTAGTATCATATTTTTATTAGTAAATGGTTGTTCTGGCACTTCTTTTTTACTTAGATCAACTGGTAATTGTATTTCTTTCAATATTCCTTCTAATATTGTGAAAATCTTATTATTTGTCCTTAAAGAATCATAATATGGTACTTGTTGAGCACTAGAGAATAAATAATGATAAGCATTAGAAGTGTCATTTATTATTTCAGGTATTTCTAATTCATTACCATGAATATGTTTCACAATAGTATGTATATAATTTTTAACTTGATTTATATTATTACTACATGGATAAACTGAATTTATTAGTTGTAAATTACGGAATATTGCATACAAAGTAAACATTGTTATTAATATCTCTGAATATGATTTTTCTATTATATAGTCAGATGATTCTGAGTTAGTAAAGTAAGCCCAAAGATATTTAGTATTCTCACTTAATTTTTTTACTAATGTTTCTAATTCCTGTGTATTATTTGGTTTTGAATCATCTATTTTTATATAACCTCCTTTTAAGAAATTTTTTATTAAGTTCTGCTCATTAGTTCTAGATAATACTGGTTGTTGTTCTGATTCTTGCCATTTTAATTCAAAAATATGAGCAAGTTCTAATTGCATTTTTTGATCTCTTTCTATATTTTGATTTGATGGAATTTCTCTATTATCATATATATATGGATACTCATGATCTGAAATTTGTTTAGTTTTAATAAAGTTTTCTAACTCTGGAAAAAAACCTTTAGCGCTCTTATATAAAGAATTACACGTATATTCTAATTCTTGCAATAGTAATGTTAATAGTGCTTTATTTTGAGGATCTTCTTTGTTTTTCCAGAGTGTAAAAAGCATCATAGCTATTGTTTTTATTTTTTCATATATTTGATTATATATAGATGATTTAGAAGTTTTAGAGTTTGTTTGTTCTTTTTGTAATAATTTTACATATTTTGGTATTACTATTTTACATAACTCTTTTATTTTTTCTGTTAATTCCATAATAGTGGTAGGATCAGTCACTGCATTGCTTATTAAAACAGGTAAATGTGCTATAGGAGTAGATAATTCTTTTCCTGCATCAACAGTTGATTTTATAAATTTAGCAATTTGCAGAAGATCTTTTTCTGCAGAATCATTATATGGCGTATCTTCATATTTTTTTTCTATTTCTTTCATCTTATTGTTTATAAGTGTTTTTTTGTCATCTGATGATAATGGGTTTCCTTCAATTAATTCTTTAGCTCTTGATTTTCGTTCAAGCTCTCCTTCTTTAAATTTCTTTGTTTCGTCTTCTATATAACAACGTTTTAATGATATTTCTATTTCTTTCATTAATTTGTGAACTGAGTCTTTAGCTTTTTCTTCTTCTTTTTCATTAAATGGGCCAAATTTCATCTTCAGATCTTGATAACCATTTTCATCTTTAGGATCAGTAAACTCTAAAGAAGATGCTTCCGAAGATCCAAATAGGCGTTCTAGATAAGGATGTTTTCTTTTTGATTTTGCAGTTTGTTCTAAACCAGTTAATAAGTAAGGAATATTATTATTAGTATCAACTGCAAAATTTACTAGTATATTTGAATGAACTGGATATAAAGATCTTATAGCATTATGTTGTGTTTGTATTTTCTTCTGATCTTCTTGAGAGAATTTATTTAAATTATCATCATTATAATCCATAAAAGCTAGTAATTTTTTATATTTATCAATTTGATCTTGTGGAGATTTATCTGTTGATCTTTTTATTTTTTTTAAATGAATTATATAATTCGCAAAAGGTACTGGATTCTCCTCACATATCTTTATTATTTGATCAATTTGTGATTTAGAAATTGGTATATTTTTCTTATTATATTCAGATGTATCTTGTTCTATTTCAGTATATCTGTCTTTATAAGGTAGTTTCAATGTGCTATATATAACACTAACAAGAACACCAAATGGCGTACCAATAAAAAAAGGTTTCCATATATTTGCCCATCTATATGCACTTTTTTCCTTTTGTTTTTCTTGTTCTATTTTTTTTAGTCTAAGTTGTTCTTCTAACTGCTTTTTTCTTAAAATTCGAAATTCTTCTGTTTTTTTTTTCTGTTCTTCTATTTGTTCTGGAGTTAATTGCTGTTCTTCCTGTGATTCTGATTGATCTTCTTCTTCATTATCTTCTAGTTCTTCTGATTGAGAATCATTATCAGAACTATCATTTATAGGAGAATCTGAATCATTCATTAATGCATCAGAGTTTGTTGTATCTGATTCCTTGGAAGCATCTGAGCCTTGCGAAGAAACTGAGTTATCAGAAGAAGAATCTGAACCATCAGGTGAAGAGC
>JFJP01024571.1_pt1 | contig 19587 bp, 23 predicted proteins | sample 431651 | NCBI WGS metagenome assembly JFJP01 (sample SAMN02602958, study PRJNA72255) | Microbial mat metagenome, whole genome shotgun sequencing project. | biome: fresh water; feature: sink hole; material: water; isolation source: purple microbial (photo- and chemosynthetic) mats found in...
CAAACCCCGGATTCACCGCAAGTAGGATGTTACTTATATAACCGCTTTAGGTCTTTGTCGATCGAGTCGAGCATCATGTTCGCTCGCAGCTTCAAACTCGCGTTGTGTTCGAAGCGGTGGAACGAGGCGTGTCGCTGGGAGAAGGAGACCGGCGTCTCGGGCGACTGGCGAGGCTGGTTCAGCCGGCTGCTTTTGGGACTGAGGTATGAGTCGAGTGTGGGGAACCGAGCAGTGCCCTGCAGCAGTGGCTCGATGTTGGTGGCCGGGGGCTGGTTCGCCATTGACTGGGGAGCGTTTCTTTCCTGGGCTACCGGATCTGCAGGTCTGGGGGTGTTGGTGGGTTGAGGCTGGCCAGCACTCGACCGAGTTTGGAAAGCTCGCTCGACCCTCAGGAGGTCGTCTTTCTGCGAGGCTAGACGGCTTTGCTTCTCGTCGATGCTGCGCAGGGATGTTTCTTGTCTGACGATTCTGTCCTTAGAGATCAAGATGTTCTCCATTCGACGGTTCTTGAGGTGTGCGATCAGCTTCTGCAGGTGAACGACTTCTTCTTCTTTCCTGTGCTTCACGTTCGTCAGCGACTCGATGATGCCGTCGTGATCGCGGATCCGATCCTTCAACGCGTTGATCTCTGCGGCGACTTGCTGGGTCTCCATCGAGAAGTGCTCTTTGATGGCGCGGTGTTCTTCGGTGCAGATGTCTTTGTCGCGCGACTCGTCTCTGATGAGCTGGTTGACGTCTGCGGTGATCTTCGAGTACCTTCAAGATGGCTGTCCAGGGTTTTGATCTCTTCCTGCAGTTCATCAGCGGCTTTCTTGAGCGCCTCTACTTTAGCCTTCCTCTCTGCGAGTTCTGTCTCCATGGAAATCCTGCGCAGTTCTGCTTGTTCTCTCTTGTCTTCGAGTTCTTTCTCCAGCAGCTCTATCTTGATGGTCAGAGTCATCTTCGATTCGTCGAGCTTTCGCAGCTGGGTCTTGCTCGCTTCGACTTTCAGCTTTCTTTCCTGCAGGCGCGCTTCGGTCTCTCTGTTTTCGTTCTTCATGAACTCGTTCTCGTTCGTCAGACTCATCTTGTTGCGTTCGTCTCTCTTGTCTTGTTCGCCGTCCTGCAGGATGTCTCGCTGAATCAAGCGCGACTCCTCGTTCATGGCTTGCAGCAAGTTGTGGGCGAGAGCTCTCCAGACTCGTCTGAGCAGCGCTCTGTGGGCCTGCTGCTGGAAGTTGTTCACCTTTTCGTCTTCAGTTTTGCTTTCTTTGGCGGCGAGATGGAAGAGGTGCAGAAACAGCGACTTCTTCCTCTCCTTCGAACTGATTTTGAGCTTCTGCAGGCCGAGATCTATGAGTTCTTGTCGCTCGTTGTTCTTGATCGACTCGTAGAGTCCGACGTAGCCGTCTCTCGCTTCTTTTATGTGGAATATTTGGGTCAGGTTTTTGGCTGCTTTGTTTTTGCTGCTGGTCAAGACGAGCGAAGTCCAGAGCCACTTGATGAGCCTGGCTCTGTTGAAGCCGGTCGCAAGCTTTTCGTGCTCCTCGTTGACTGTCTCTTCGTTTTCGATCCTTCTCTTGGTGTCGTGGAGATCTTTGGTTTTGTTTCTCGAGTCTGCGAGGCTTTCTTTTCTCAGCTGTTCTTTCTCTGTCTTCTGGTTATCGATCCCCTGCAGCACAAGCTTCCACCATCTCCGCTTTCTGAAGTACTGCAAGCGGCGGGTAGCATAGTCGCCTTTTTGCTGCAGATGTTTGCTGGTTGCACGCCAGCTGTTGAGGAAGGATCTGAGCAGCCAGATCGGGTGGTTGTTTTTGATCTTCTGCAGCGCTTGTCTCTTCCTCTGCAGATCTGCTTTTAGTGAGTCGAGGGCTGATCTGAGCAGCGATCGATCGTGAGTGTCTGCCATTCTGCGGGCTGCGGCCATGGCGGGTTTGAGCTTGGCTTGGCTGAGTTCTTTCCACTCTCTCCAGAGTCTCTGCAGCTGCGTGTTAAGCAGCGAGTCTTGAGCCTTGATAAGCTTGATGCGTTCGTGGACAGGACTGCTGGAGAATCGAAAGGCTTCTTCTTTGAGGATGTTGAGCAGCAGTCTTTGACAGCGCTTTTTGTTGTAGTTGTCTGCGGCTGCGAGGAAGTTCTCTTCGATGAGGCTGTCGTGTGCGTGCTGCTCGAGGACCTGCAGATAGAAGCGCTGCCATGCAGGCCTGCGGAGGTCGTGGAACTTCTGGATGATTGCTGCCTCCACCTCTTCTTCTGAGGCGTCTCTGTGTGCTCGGACTCCTATCTTCTGGTGCAGCAGCGCTTTTCTTTTGGACTCGAGCACGAGAGACTTCCACCACTGGAACAAGCCGACCCTGAGGTGGTCCTGTCGGAACTCTTCGACGAGTTTGTCAACTCGCTTTGCATGGAGGTAGCTTCTGATGGTGATGTAGAAGTTGACTTTGAGGTGGTAGTCTCGCAACTGGTCAGCCATTTCTCTGCCTGTCTGTTCTTCGAGGAGCTGACGGATGGCTCGCTGCAAGTCTTCGACTTCGGTCTTGAGGTCTCTGATCTCTAGCTGCAAGCTGTTCATGCGTCTCTCCTGGTCGTCGACTGATCCGAGCTTGTCTCTCAGGGAGTCTACTTCTTGGGAAAGTCTTTGCTTGACGCTCTCGAGGTTTTTGATTTCGGTTTGTCTTTCTTTGAGCAGTTTAATCTTTTGGTCTATTTTCCTCATCTCTGCTTTGTTCGCCGTGTTTTGGCTGACGATGTCTGCTATTTGTTTGTCTTTGGAGTAGCAGTTCAGAATGAGTTCGTCCACTCGCTGTTGTCCCGACAAGACCGACTTTGGTTCAGGTGTATGTGAGCGGTCTCTGATGTTGTACACAGTGACGTCTGAATGCCTCGGCATTTTGTCCACGTGCCTCTCGTTGGCTTGTCGGGGAGCTGGGACTATCGGCTGGTAGAGCGAGGAGGTCATTCGAGGGACTTCTGTGTTGAGACTCCTCTGGATGTCCGACCTGTCTTCCCCTGAAGAGACCGCGAGCGTGCGGAAGAACCTGTCTTCGCTCATGGCAGGCAGTTCGTTGGTTCTCAAGGAGCTGTCTTGGAACTGCTCGTTGAGCAGATTGTTGTAGTCTGCGATCTGTGTGTCGATGCGTTCTTTGAGCTCTTGAATCCTCTCGATCTGTCGGTTGAGCATCTGGATGACTGCCTTGTCGTAGGCGAACTCTCGATCGCTGTTCTGTCTGTGCAGCGTTTCGATATCTTCGAGTATTTCAACAGACCACTCGATCTCTTTGGACTTAGCCAGCTCTTTGAAGGTCCTGCCGACTTCTTTCATAACTTTGTGGTAGTCGAGTTGCTCGATGGACGACTTGACGCCGTCGTGAGCAGTGAGCTCTTGTTTTTTCTTCTGCAAGAAGCTGAGTATGGTGTTCGACAGCCTGATGGTGTTCACAGAGTTGAGCATTGTGGGCATCGAGTTGAAGTTCCTGAAGCAGTACTTGTCACTGTCTGCTTCTTCCTCGGGAGTGATGGGCATCTTGTCCAGCACCTGCAGATTGGGCAGCAGCTTGATGAGGATGGATCGGTAGCCTTCAACCTTCTGCACGGGGTTGTCGACCAGCGAAAGCGACACGAGGTTCGGCAGCGAGCTGAGCCAGTAGATGCCAGAGATGCTTTCGATGTTGTTGCGATCAGCGACCAGATGCTCGAGTGAGTCACTCACACCGAAGAGCGACTTGAACGAAGGCAGCAGATTGTCAGAGACGTCAAGTTTCAGCGCGTGTTTCACATGCAGTTTGTGTTCGTCTTCGAGTGCGAAGAGTCGCTTGCGAGTCAAAGAGACTTCTCTGATCGGAGTTCCGTCGTCAGTCGGCCTATCCATTAGCAAATCGTATGAGAATACTTCTAATGAATTAGTTTAATATGGTGACCTGAAGTGGACGTCTTTCTTCAAAGTGATGGTGTCAGCGCCTGCAGAGATGATGATTTCGGTGGTGTTGTGGGCAGGGTACGAGCCGAGCAGCTTGACGATGAGATCGCTGTGTGTGGGGAAGTCGGTCTGGAGTAAGAGCGGTCTACAGCGATGGCATCGAAGACTGGGAGAAGGACGGTATTAGAGATTCGAATGGTGAAGGTTTCACCATCCACTTCAGCAGTGGTCTCGCAGAAGTTGTTGTAGGCGGTCTTCGGGTTGAACTCTTCGATGTACTTGAGGAGATTGCCTCTGACGACGGCAATCTTTTCTCTGATGGCTCTCAGGACGACCGAATCCTGGTTGGTGAACTGGTAGGTGATGACGATTTTGTCCTGGATGAGAGGGGGCTTACGTTGATGTTGAGCTTTTCCTTTTGTCTGAGCTTCTGGATCCTGTTGACGAGCTCTCTCGCGATGCGCTGCTGGATGAGGTCTTCGTTGATGTTCATGTCCAAGACGACTGCGTAGTTCAGCTGGCCCTTGATATCGTGTTTCTCTTTCTTGATCGGCAGGAACTCTGCGGTGGGAGTCAAGCACTCCTCGTCGTAGGTGTTCTGTCCAATGACGAGCTTTCCTTCGGTCAAAAAAGTGTTGACTTGCTCATCGCTGAGGTTCATGAGGATCTTTCTGATCGGTTCGTATTCTTTGCCGTATCTATCGCCGAGCAATCTGTGGTTGGGCACCAGCTTGTACTTGATGTACTGTCTCCAATCAGAGGTGTACTCCACCTTCGCGACGTTGCACTCTCCAACGATGTAGGCTTCTACCTTTCTGACCAGGTCGAGGGTCCTGTCGTCCTTGCAGACAATCAGCAGGCCAGCGACGCCTTGCTTGACCGGCAGCTTGTGGTTGTCTCTGATGGTGCGGACCGACTGGATCATGCCTTGCATCTTTTCCAAGATGTCAACGAGTTCTGCGTTGATGAGGTTGGGGTTAAATTCGGGGATCTGGATGAAGTGGATGCTCTCGTCGAGGTACTTGCTGCCGGGCTGGAGGAGCTTTCGCATGTTTTGGTAGAAGTTCTCCACGATGAATGGCACATAGGGAGCCATGAGCAGCATGGAGTTCATGAGGACCTGGTAGAGCACGTTCAGAGCCACTCTCCAGTCTTCGGCACCTTCGCTGCCTTTGAGTCGCTTGCGGTTCAGCTTGACGTACCAGTTGGTGAGCTGCTCGAGGAAGCGGACCTTCTTGTCGACCACGGTGTAGAGTCTGTAGTTGTCGATCTCTTTCCTGACGTATCTGATCAGGTCGTGGTTGACTGCGAGGATCCAGCGGTCCATTATGTTCGAGAACTTGTTCTCGCCTTCGAAGAGCGATTCGTCGAAGTGGAAAGGCTGGCTGTTCTCTTCTTCCCATCGGTTCACGTTCTGCAACAGGAACCGGTAGACGTTGTACCACGGCAAGAAGACGTCTCTCAAGACATCAGAGACTCCTTTCTCGTTGAACTTCAGCTCTTCTGCTCTGAGCAGCGGAGAGTTCATGAGGTACAGTCGGACTGCATCGGCGCCGAACTTGTCGATGAGGATTTCAGGGCGCTCATAGTTGGGGTTCGATTTGGACATCTTGTTGCCATCCTTGTCGAGCACGATGCCGTTGACGATCAGATTCTTGTATGGCGTGTCGTTAGCGACTGCAGTGCTGATGACGTTCAGCGTGTAGAACCAGCCTCTGGTCTGGTCGAGGCCCTCTCCGATGAAGTCTGCAGGGAAGTTCTGCTTGAACTTCTCTTCGCTCATGTTGAACGGATAGCCCAGTGAAGCGAACGGCATCGAGCCAGACTCGAACCAGCAGTCGAAGACTTCAGGGATCCTCTTCAAGTCGCCCTTTCCTTTCTGCGACGGGATGGTGATATGGTCGATGAACTCTCTGTGCAGGTCGTTGATGCCCTTGACTCCGCTCTTCTCTTCGAGTTCAGCGATGGATCCGATGCACACCACTTCTTCTCCGTCGTCAGAAACCCAGATGGGGATAGGGTTTCCCCAGAAACGATCTCTCGAGAAGCACCAGTCGTTGGCGCTTTCGAGCCAGTTGTTGAAGCGGCCTTCTTGGATGGTTTTGGGGACCCAGACGCTCTTCTTGTTGTTTGCAAGCAGGTCATCTTTGATCTGGGTCACTTTGATGAACCACTGGTTGACTGCTTTGTAGATGAGCGGAGTGTTGGACCTCCAGCAGAAGGGGTAGCTGTGTTTGAACTGGGTGTCTTTGTGGACTCTTCCCTTCTGCTTGAGGTCTTTGATGATCTGCTTGTCGGCGTCTTTCACGTAGACGCCTTTGTAGTCGCTCACCACATCCAAGTAGAAGCCGTTGTCGTCGACAGAGACTGCCGGGTCGTCGGGCTTGATGATGCCTTTCTTGAGTGCGACTCTGTAGTCGTCGTCACCGTAGGCTGGCGAGCAGTGCACGATGCCGGTACCAGCGTCAGCGGTGACGTAGGTGTCCGTGAGGATCTGGAAGCAGCCGTCAGCTTCTCTGCTTCTGTAGAATTCGAAGAGCGGCACGTACTTCTTGCCTTCGAGGTCTTTTCCGAGGAACTCTCCCAGGATCTCGTATGGCAGCTGCTCTGGGACGGCTTCCTTTTCGGCTAGGGCAAGAGCTTCATCGGCTTTGTCTGCTTCTGCTTCGACTTCCTCGCCCTTGTCGTTGTTTCCTTTCTTCTTGTTCTTCTTCTCTTTCTTTTCTTTCTTCTTGCCGTCGGCTGCGGCTGGCTGGGCTGGTTTTGGCAGCTTGAAGATCTCGCCGAGTCTGCTTTCAGCGATGATGAAGACCTTGCCAGTTTCTCTGTCTCTGACCTTGAGGTACTTGAAGTCAGGGTGCACGATGCAAGCAAGGTTGGTCGGCAGAGTCCAGGGAGTGGTCGTCCAGACAATCAGACTGGTCTCCGGTTCTTCGACGAGCGGCATGTAAAGGTAGATGGATGGATCGATGACTTCCTTGTAGTTCAGGCCTGCTTCGAAGTTCGACAGCGCAGTGTTGCATCCATTGGAGTAGGGCATGATCTTGCAGCCTCTGTAGACGAGGCCCTTGTCGTAGATTTGCTTGAAGACCCACCACACGCTTTGCATGAAAGACAGGTCCATGGTCTTGTAGTCGTTCTTGAAGTCGATCCAGCGGCCTGTTCTCTTGACGATGACTTCCCACTGCGAGGAATACTTCATCACGATCTCTCTGCACTTGTCGTTGTAGTTCTTCAAGCCGAACTTCTCTCTGTCGACCTTGGTCTTGAAATTGCACTCCTTATCGATCTGGAACTCGATCGGCAGACCATGGCAGTCCCAGCCGAATTTCCTGGGCACATGGTGTCCAGTCATCGAAGCATAACGAGTGATCACATCTTTGATCGTTCCTGCGCAGATGTGGCCGTAGTGCGGCAGTCCCGTGGCGAACGGCGGTCCATCATAGAAAGAGTAGGGTTTCCTGCCTTCAGACTTTTCTAATTGTTTGTTGAAAGCTTGTATTTCGTCCCAAAATTTGACAATATCTTCTTCTAGTTTGGGGAACTCAGGGGATTCATGCACTGGTGAGATGGAGGCTACGATTCTCGAATTTTGTGAGGCGCGACATTGAGAAAAAGTATCCTTTAAAAGAATTTATAAGCCTAATGTTATGTTGACGGCGTATTAAGGTGCGTTTGATCATTCAGGTGTCTCTGATTTGCTGTTTACCGAAAAGTATCTTTATTTCTTATAATCGAATCTGGTTAGTGGGAACAGCCGGTTTTTTGCTCGAGGCGGAGCGACCAGCCAAAACCATTACACAGGTTCGGCCTTCGTTGCTTAAACTCCACCGGCTAAAAAAACACTACCCATGATGCCCCAACTCACAGAGGAAACTCAAAGAGAAGGAATCGAATGACGCACACAACGACCGCTTCCCCTCGACAGCCAAAACACAGGAAAACCTATGCCAACCACCTCGCCTTGGTCTGGCGAGCAGAGAGAGTTCAAATTCTGATCACCCAAGAATGAAGTCAATTCAGTGATCACGAGAAGATCAGTCGAAGGGTGCCAACTAGCTGCTCACCTCCAATGCAGACATCGCTGGTGCACACTTATTTCACGTTGTCTCCCATCGAGAACAGCTCGAGCTATCTCAAAGGCAGAAACTCTTCTAAGCTTGAGGCAGAATTTGACAAGAAATAAATTTAATTATCTCTTCTGAAGTTATTCGACTCTCTTCTCACTTCCAGAGACAGGCAGAGCAGATCAGAGCTTCAAGTGAGGTTCCAGCTGGGAGTTGATTGCAGGTCTGTGTATCTGAGTGTGTTTTCTTCGAGTCTGTGCGAGTCCGAGTGGCATGAACGATTCATAGCACTAGACTGTTTCGGGTTTACTTTTGTTTCAGCATTGAAGGTAAGTTTTCACTTTTACCTAACATCTGCCAAATAAAGGCGTGTGAAGCTAGAACTTCTCTCACAGCCTTTTAAACCCGAAAAAACCGAGAAGTTATTATTAATCAGCTCAAAGATCCGACTTATCTCAATTAATCGCCGCTGGTGGTGTCGATTGCTCGTTGTGAGTTCGTTCCCTTCGGATGGCCTCTGGGTGGCAGAGGCGGTTTTCGTGACTGTTCCGAGTGAGATGTCTGGGTTATTCCGCACCATCAAAGATATCTTCGCTGTGAAAGGATATCTCTGAGCAGTTGCTTATGTGAGAGACTGTCAGGAGCAACAGCAGAGACAGCCCAGCGTCTGAGTCGAGAGATGCAGACACCGGTGGCTGAGGTGCGACCGGCTGAGGAGGTCTGCAGGGCTATTCGAAATAGAGCGAGACTGTGGTTCGTTTCCGCTCGAGGTAGCCGTTTGAATCGGGCAGATCTAACCGGTATATAACCCACGAGCCACAAATTAATTAGATTTTATTTTGCAGGTTGTTCTGAAGAACAGCCACAGGTCGATATATCATAAATCTTAGAATAGTCTGCATCCCTCACCCTAGGATAACCAGTCGACAGCCGAAGTAACGAGCTGAGCTGCTGGCGGCAACCGCGAGGGTCTGCAGCCGCGGTCGCAGCGGGGATGGACAGGGTTGGGTGGGAGGAAGACTCGAATTATTTCTTAGCTTTATCTTCGTTAGTTCCGAACAGCGCGGCTCTGATGTCAGGCAGCGAGTCGGCGAAGCTCTGCTGGACTCGGATGTCGAGGGTGTTCTTGCACATGATGTCTCTCGAGTGGTTGGTCAAGACGATGCCTCCGAAGCTGGTGAGTGCGGTCTTACCATCTCTGCGAGTCGACGCTGCGGTCGATCTTGATCTGGCGCTCGTGGTCCGCAGTCAGGTCTTCGTACTTCAGAGTGGTGAAGTCCGGCACGACTCGCTCCTGCAGGCAGCGATCCTCGTCGATCGACAGCTCGACTTCGATGTCTTCGTTGATTTCTTCCTTGATGATCCGTTTGTATTCTCTGGCGCACTCGCTGATGACCGACTGGACCTGAGGGATGTCTTTCTTCAGACACCTGATGTAGACTTTGTTTTCCATCAGACGGATCAGGCCCTCGGTAAGATCGGAGTACCTCGAGGATGATGTCTTTGAGGATTCCAGAGTAGTACTTTTTGTCTTTGATGAGTTCGATAAGCTTCAGTTGAGTCTGGTTGAGCATCTTGAGGATCGATTTGTTCTTGGCGATGAGCTTCTGGGTTCTGGCTTTGTTGACCATGTTCGAGTGCGCGCTGGATAGACTTGAAACTACATTCTTCGCTGCGACTCTTTGGTTTCTCTCTTCTTTCTGAATTCTTCTTCGAGTCTCGTCAGCTTCTGGTCGAGGATTTCTTCCTTGCGGACTTCGTAGTCTTTTCTCGCCTCGATTTCAATCTCGAAGGCTCGCTCCTTTGCGTCCAAGTACACGTAGTCAGAGAGATCCTGTGACATCTTGAATTATTATCTGTGAACTAAATGCCAGGATTATTCTTATAACAAGCGATTCTCGACCTTAATCCGCACAATCATTTACTCCATGGAAGTAACAAAAAACCCAGAGAACCAATCCACGCCTGTGGCTGGCAGCCAAACCGACCAGTCTGTGTCCGTCTTGAAGAACCCGAACCGCCTCAACTACAAGCTGTACTGGAGACTCAGTCGAGGCGTAGCTGCGGCTTAAGAAGGACTACGAGATCTGCACCGCGATGCTGAACAAGTGGAAGCTGCAATCCTGCAAAAACTACGAGTTCGGCCACTACCTGCAAGCCCTGCTGCACAGAAAAAAAGGAAACCTCAACGAGTCGCTCAAGTTCATGAAGCTCTGCCATCTGATCGACGCGTCGAACCCGGTCTTCCTCAAAGAACTGGCGAAAACTTTGTACCCATGGGTAACCGCAGCTGCATTCTCGGCAAACACAAGACAGCCTTGAACACAATATCGGCAGTCCCTGAAGAGCTGCGAGACTGGGAACTGCTCGAGATCGCGGGAGACATCTTCACGCTGCTGAAAGACTCGACGAAAGCGAAGGAGTCATACCTCAAAGCGCTGGAGCAGAACAACAGCAAGTCGATCTTGCTGAAGCTCTCGAAAATATACGTGATGGAGAACCAGCTGGACCAGTCGCAGGTGCTCTTCAGCGAGTACACCGACAAGTAAGCTGCGGTCGAGGCAGGAACAACCAAGACCCCGAGATCTTGGAAGAGCTGGGCTTCATGTACCTCTCGCTGAACAACCGGCCCGAAGCGCTGCACTACTTGGGCCAGTCGCTGGTGCAGAACCCGCAGAACCAAGATGTACGATCCGGTGACCAGATCCTCATCAGCCTCGGAGCCATCTCGCAGGAGTACGGCGAGGTCGACGGGGCGATGCAGCGCTACAAAGAGTTCTTCGAGGAGAACCAGAACTCGCCCGAGATGTGGAGCAACGTGGGCAACTGCTACCTTGAGCGAGACATGCACGTGTCGGTAGCGGCGAGTGACGGCAGGCGCTTTCTTGTTTCAAGCGAGCGCTGTACCTGAACCCCTTGGAGTGGTCCATCTACTACAACTTGGGTCTGGTCTACATCGCGATGAAGATCTACTCGACAGCCTTCCACTACTTCATCTCCGCCGTCAAGTTCAACCCGCAGAACGCAGAGGCGTACATGCTCGTCGGCATCTGTCTGAACAAACTGGAAGACCCCGCGAACGCCTACTCAGCCTTCGACAAGGCCTCGCAGCTGGACCCGAGCAGCCACGCGATCTTCCTGAACTTCGCGATCTTTCTGGCCGAACACATGAACGACCCTGCGAACCTCGAGCTCGCCCGCGAGAAGTTCGCCCAGCACGACGAGCTGTACAAGCGGCGCGGGACGAAGCGCGAGGCGCACATCGAGGCGCAGCGGAGCGAGTTGAAGGCTGTGCTGGGCTTGGACGCTAAGTAGGTCTAACTTAAATTAAATGACCAGTTTGAGCGGGTTTTCCAGGTGGTCTCTGAAGACGTTCAGCCATCTGGCCGCCACGGCGCCGTCGACGACTCGGTGGTCGCTGCTCAGAGTCACGAGCATCTTGTTGACGAACTCGACTTTGTTCGGCGCGGCTTCGGAGAAGACCGGGTGCAGCTCAGTCGTTCCGACCGCGAGGATGCATGCTTGGGGGGGGTTGATGATGGCCGTGAACTGCTTCACGCCGAACATGCCCAGATTCGAGATGGTGAAGGTGCCTCCGATGTACTCGTTCGGAGCGAGCTTTCCTTCCTTCGCCTTCGCGATGAGGGTCTTGGTGTCTTGGGCGATCTTGCTCAAAGTCTTGTTGTTAGCTGAAGCGACGATCGGCGTAATTAGACCGCTTTCGATCGCCACGGCAAAGCTCACATCCACGTCTTCGAATCTGGTCACTGCTGGCTACTTCCTGATGTACTCGCCTATCCACTGGCTGTTCGCTTCAGGCACCGCCCTGCAGGCGAAACTCGCGGCCTTGATGATGAAGTCGTTGATGGAGATCTTTTCTTTCAGGTCCTCGTTGACGCTATTCCTGAAGCTGCCTCAGACCAGTCTACTTCAGCAGCTTGTCCATCTTGATCTCCATCGTCACGTAGTAGTGAGGCAAGTTCTGCTTGCTCTCGGTCAGCCGCTGGCCGATCACTTTGCGCATCTGCGTCAGAGGGATGTCGGTGAAGCCTTCGCCTTCGACTGGCTGCTGCTGTTGCTGTTGGGTGCTCACTGGAGCTGCTTGAGGACGAGCTGGAGCAGGCTTTGCGTTCAAGACATCTGCAGCTTTGATTCTGCCGTTCGGACCAGATCCGGCGACAGATGCAAGGTCGACTCCCTTCTCGCTGGCGATCTTCTTGGCGTACGGAGTGACGATGATGCGGTCACCGCTTCTCTGGGTCGAGGTCATCTGAGCGGGAGACTGGGTCTGGGTCGAAGTGTCGGTAGTGGCAGCGGTGGCTTGGGCAGGTGCTGGCTGTCCCGCGACAGTTCCGACAGAGGATGCGGTGAAGGTTTGGAAGGCAGCGACCTGATCTTTCTTTCTGGTGACGACTGCGATCGGCTTTCCGACATCGATGTTGTCAGCTCCTTCGTTGACCAGGATCTGAGCGATGAAGCCGTCGTCCTGCACTTCGTATCCGACAGCTGATTTGTCTGTCTGAATCTCGCAGATGACGTCACCTGCGCTCACCTTGTCTCCAACCTTCACGTTCCACTTCAGCACTTTTCCCTTCGGTCAGGAGCAGCTACGTCTTTCATGGTCGGAGAGAGAGATGGCATGCTCAAGACCGAGTGAGGCGGGAAAGCCTGTCCAGAATCTTTCGGCTGCGTTGGAGCAGCTTGCGGAGTCGGCTGCTGGGGGGCAGCTTGGGGTTTCTTGGTCACGGAGAGCTACCTGAGGAGCAGCGCCTGCTCCAGGAGTGTAGCTTTCGAAGGCCTGCACGTCTGCCTTCTTGTTGACGAGAATCGCGACTGGCTGGGTGAGTTTCGAGTACTTTTCCGACATCTGCGACCGAGGACTCGTTGATCAGGATCCTGGCCAGGTAGCCGGACTCCTGCATTTCGAATCCGACGTTCGACTTGTCCGTTTCGATCTCTGCCAGGACGTCACCTGCTTCGACTTTGTCTCCGATCTTGTAGTTCCACTTGGCGATCTTTCCTTCCTTCATAGTCGGCGAGAGTGCAGGCATCCTGAGCTGGGTGTGTTTGGGGAAGTCTGGTTCAGGCTGGCCTACTGGAGAAGAAGCATCTGAGCTTGTAAGCGGCGAAGAGAGCGTTCAATCTACTCAAGCTCTTTAGATTCCCGACGAGCATTTCCTGCTTTTTATTATTCGAGTATGATTCGGTATATACAATTATCAGAGCTTATGGCAGACCAGGGCGAGACCGAAGTGCGCAAGACGAACGTCAAGATCTTCCTCGAGCACATGAAGCAGAAGTTCGCGAGGATCTTGGACACCATCTGTCCAGACCGCAACGCGAACAAAGACCTGGTCACGGTCTCCGAGATCCGACCGCTCTTCGAGTTGATCATCGACACGCAGACGCTCAAAGACCGCAAGGTCAGCCTCGTCTGGCTCAACGAGCAGACCATCCAGCAGTACAGCGACCCCGACGTGCAGAAGATCATCTTCTTCGTTCCCCCGACCTACAAATACGTCCAGCTCATCAAGAAGTTCCAACGCATGCTCAAGAAGAAGAACTACGACAAGAAGCTCTACCTGGTCTACTACCCCAAGCGCACGCTCATGTGCAAGTACTTCATGGACCAAGAGAAGATCCTCGTGCTCTTCGAAAACTCGACCTACGACTTCAACTTCGACCTCATCCCTCTCTTCAACGACCTGCTCTCGCTCGAGTACAAGCCAGCGCTCTCCGAGATGTTCGTCAGCTCCGAGTACACCTGCTACAACCTGGTCGCTGAGTCGATCCTCCGACTGCAGATGGTCTTCGGCAAGGTCCCGTCCTTCCTCATCAAAGGAGACAAGGCGCGGATCGTCTACGAGATCCTCGGCCGACTGCAGAAGGAGCACGGCAACAGCCTCGCGGTGGACCAAGGTAGACAGGCGTGACGGCAGACGTGCGCGAGGTGGACGCGGTGATCATCATGGACCGCTCGGTCGACATGCTGACGCCATTCGTCACGCAGCTGACGTACCAGGGCATCATCGACGAGAACATCGGCATCGAGATCAACAAAGTGATCATCGACAAAAAGATCCCCTTCCCCAAAGACGAAGACGGACCGCAGGACGGCAACGCGAACATGAACCTCTACCTCACAGACCCGATCTTCGACGCGATCAAAGACCTGCGCATCGCAGAGGCAGGGAAGCTGCTGCGCGAGAAGCTCTTCGAGTACCAAGACCTCATCAAGAACCGCGACGCCAACGCCAACGACCTCAAGTACCAGCTGCAGCTCTCCAACGAAATAAAAAAGAAGCGCTTCGTCGAGCCGCACATCAACATCGCGACCTACCTCAGACAGAACATCCAGACCCGACTCGTCAAGATCGAGCAGGTACCCACAGCTCACCCAGGAATGCCTCTTCAATCCAGTCTACGAAGAGTTCTACTCCGACCTCACCGACCTCATCCTCAAGAAAGAAGACGTCTACTCCGTCTTCAGGCTCCTCTGCCTCTACTCTTTGGCAGACGGCGGCTTCAAAGGCATCCAGTTCGAAACCATCAAGAAAGAGATCATAGAAACCTACGGCTTCGAACACATGAACACCTTCAACCTGCTCAGCCAGGCAGAGATCCTCTACAACAAAGACACGAAGAAGCTCAAGAGCATCTACGCGACCTTCAAGAAAAGCCACAAGCTCTTCAACGAGAACTACGAGACCGAAGACCCCAAGCGCAAGAGCTTCCCCTACAACGCCTACACGCCTCTCACCGTCAAGATCGTCGAGAACGCCTTCAGACAAACCTGGACCGGCGGCGACCTGGTGGACAAGGTGCCCGGCTTCGTCTACACCGAAGGCGACCCGAGGAACGCGGCCGGCACGAAGACGACGCGGAAAGTGGTGGCTCTATACATGGTCGGCGGCTTGACCTACGCAGAGATCTCGTGTCTGCGGTACGTCGCGAAGCTCTACAACATCGAGCTGCTGATCGCGACCACGAACATCGTGAACTACCGGCGGATGCTCGAGCCGTTCATAGAATAATTGAGCGCAGTCCATCGATCGACTGGAACCATTTTAACTTATTCCGATGCTGGTAGCCACATGTCGCAGTCTGGCTGCATTCTCTTCTTCGGTGAAGCCTTCGTAGACGTGTCCGACGCCGTCGCGCAGCAGCAGCTTGCCGAGGAAGAGGTGTCTGGTGAGCGGGGAGTACTTGAGGGTCTGGTAGAGGCCGGGCGTGAGCACTGCGGCTGCGGTAGACTGGAAGACGCAGCGCTTCGTATCTGCGAGGCTGCCGCCCTGGCACTTGCCGCTGGACTCCACGTACTGGTTCACCGTCGTTCGAGCGAAGTCCACGCGCTGGAACTGCGGCGTCTGGTCAGGCGGCGCGTACCTGGAGCTTCTGGCCGATCCGCTCCGTCAGCTGTCTCCAGAGGCCGGAGCTCCTGTCGTAGCTGATGGCCTGCAGCGCGGTGGCCAGGTCGCCCAGGCCCTGCACCGAGGCGAACTCGAGCTTGGCGGCGACGCGGTCTCGCAGGTGGGTGTCGAAGAAGCCGGCAGTCAGCAGGCCTTCTTCAGCGAGGACGTAGGCGAAGCCCGCGAGGGTGTCGATGGGCAGCGAGCCGTCGTATACGGCTTCGGCCCTGAGCTTCGGGAGGAGGGTCTGCAGGCGCGCCTTGTTCGCGTCGATGAAGTGCTGGTAGAAGGTGCGCTCGCTGGCGCCGGGCCTGGCGCTGTCGATGTAGGTCTGCAGCTTCTCGTTCTCTTTCCGCAGCGCGATGACGACCGAGGCGAGCTTGTAGGTGTTGTGCAGGTCCTGCTCGTGCGAGAAGTAGTTCGCGGGGTTCAGGTAGCGCGCGTAGCCTGCGAGCAGGTAGCTGCTGCCCGGAGCGTGGACCTGGGAGAGCGGCAGGAACTTCTGGCTAGTCTTCCACATGCGTATGTATTCTCGAGTGGCTAATTAGGTTAAACCGATCTTCGGATAGATGTTCATGGATATCATCTCTTGGAAGAGCAGCTTGCAGGGGTAGGGCATCGTGATGCTGTAGACGCAGTAGTCTTTGCAGTGCGGACAGTAGCTGCTCTCTTTGTGCGAGACGATGTTGCCGCACTTCTCGCAGACGCCGCAGGTGTACACGTCGCTGCTCAGCAGCAGTCGTTCCTGGGTGAGCGAAGGCTACCAGCAGCAGGTTCGAGGTGCCGTAGGCGATCAGACAGTCGCGCTCCATCTCGCCGAGGCGCAGGCCGCCTTCCTTCGCGCGGCCTTCGAGCGGCTGTCTCGTGAGCAGGGTTTTCTTGCCGATGGCTCGCGCGTGGATTTTGTCTGCGACGAGGTGCTTGAGGCGCTGGTAGTAGATGGGTCCGCTGAAGACGTAGCACTTGAGGTACTCGCCCGTGATGCCGCTGATGAGGCAGTCTTTGCCCGAGTAGCTGTAGCCGTGACGGACGAGGATCTGGCCGAGGTCTTTCACTTTGTCTCCGCCGAACGCAGTGCCGTACTTGAAGCGGCCGTCGAGGGCGGCAGACTTGCTTCCGATGAGCTCGATGAGTTTGCCGACGGTCATTCTGGAGGGGAAGCCGTGGGGGTTCATGATGAGGTCGGGCCTCCAGCCGGTTTCGCTGAAGGGCATGTCTACTTCGGGGACCATGAGACCGAAGACGCCTTTCTGTCCGTGTCTGCTGCTGAACTTGTCGCCGAGCTCTGGTCGTCGCACTTGCGAGAAGATCGTTTTGATGAGCAGGTAGACCTCGTCGTTCTGGCTGAGGATCACCTTCTCGATGCGAGACGGGTTGGGGTTTTTGTAGACCGACGGGGCAGGGTAGTACTTGAGGTTCTGGACTCGCTCGTCGAGGTAGCCCGAGGGGACGTTCGGGATTTCTTTGTTCACGTAGACCGACCCCGAGGTGACCGTCTCGCCCACGCGAGCGATGCCGGACTTGTCCAGCGCGCGGTGCTTTTTGATCACTTTTCTGCGGTTGCCTTTGCGGGCGTCTTCGATGAGTGTCGGCTCCATGAGTCTGTCCATGCAGTTGCCGGAGCGCATCTCGAGCTCGGTGGTGTACCTCCTCCTGTATATGATCCTGCCGAAGCCGCGGTCGAGGGCGGCTTGGTTGATGATGACTGCGTCTTCGATGTCGTAGCCGCTGTAGCTGATGACTGCCACGCTCGCGTTGTTGCCCGCTGGCAGCTTCTCGTAGTTCATCAGCTCGATGGTCTTCGTCTTGAGCAGCGGCCGCTGCGGGTAGACCAGCAGGTAGAGCACCGTGTCGGTCCGCAGCAGCTGGTTCAAGCCGATGACTCCGATGGCTTGCTTTCCCATCGCACACTGGTAGGTGTTTCTCGGACTCTGGTTGTGGTGCGGGTACGGGACCACGCCGACGACTAGTCCCAGCAGACTGTACAGCGCGATCTCGAGGTGAGAGGTGTCTTCGGTGATCTGGGTGAGGGACGGGTACGTCTGTCTCGTACATCGCGATGTAGGAGTTGTCTTCTTCGTTCACGTCGAGGTACTCTATCAAGCCTTTCGACACGAGAGTCTCGAAGCTCCACTCGCCAGATTCCTTCTCATTCCTATTCTACCACTTTCTTGACGTGCGACTGTCGCAGCAGCGGCTGTTTGTTCTTCACGATGATGTACGGTCGACAGAGTCTGCCGTAGTCGCAAGAGACGTTGACGAATCTGTTGATCTTGTCGTAGTTGATGGAGACGAAGGGAGCGATCTTTCCGTTTCTTCTGTACTCTTTGAAGCGAGCCACCAGCAGCTTGCTGTCTGGATGAGCACCGACGATTATTCCGTTCAGCAGCACGAGACTGAGTCCTCCTCCGTGGAGTTCGAGGCCCGAGAACTGGCCGATCTCCATGACTCCGAGGTTGAGCAGCAGATTGAACACCGGCACATCGGAGGTTTCTGTGGTGATGTGTGCCAGGAGAGCCATGGACTTGACCAGTCCGCAGTTCTCTCCATCAGGCGTGTCGGACGGACAGAGCATTCCCCAGTGGGACGGCTGCAGCGCTCTCGGACCGCTGACTTTCCTGGACTTCTCGATGTGGCTTTCTATCCTGGTCATCATGCCGACCGCAGCCACGTAGGAGAGTCGGTTCAAGACCTGCGTGACGCCTTTCTTCTCGACTTTGAAGCGCTTGACGGTCCAGTTGCCGCTGGAGAGCGAGTTGACGAGGCCGTGAGTGATCGAGTTGGTCTTCATGAGCTTCGTGACGTCGTAGTCCATGCCTTTGAGACTGAACTTCTTGATGTTCATGTCGATCTCTTTCTTCAGCTCGGTGTTGAACTTCTTGAACAGGTCTTCGAAGAGCAGCGCGAGCATCTGGCCGGCTGCTTCTGCGCGCTTGTTGCCGATGTAGTCTTTGTCGTCGCAGAGCTCGGGAGAGCCCTGGACGAGCAGGAGTCTGCGGACCATGAGGCCCAGGTAGACGAACTTCTGGTAGAACTCGAAGCGTCTGCACTTGATGTGTGCGAGGAAGATGTCTGGCTCAACCGCGGCTACTGGCCAGCACATTTCGAGCGTCGTCGATGACGGACTTCTGGACAGGCTTCTCTTCTTTGAAGGGGTTCTTGATGCGGTCGCCGAGGTACTTCAGGGCGTCTTCTTGTGTGTGGATGCGGAACTTGACGGCTTCCTGGTCAGTCTCAGCTACCTGGAAGCTCAGGAAGATCTCTTCGAGGATCTTCTTCTCGGCGCCGATCATCTGCACGATCTCCTGGTCCTGCAAGTAGCCCATCGCTTTGAAGATGATGACGACGGGGATCAGCTCGGTGAAGCTGTTCGACTTGAGATAGACTTTGCCTGCTTTGATCAGCAGCGTGATTCTCGATTTGGTTTCGAGGGTGTTGGAGGCGCAGTTGGCGACCAGGTTGTCGGACTTGGTGTCTTTCTCGACGAGGATGCGATTCTTCGACATCTGTTCTTGCATGAGGACGACTTTCTCGGTGCCTTTGATGATGAAGTAGCCTCTGGGGTCATACGGACACTCTTTGATGAGAGAGAGTTCCTTCAGCGACTTGCCCTTGAGGTAGCAGTGGTTGCTGCCGAGCATGATGGGCATTCTGGGTGAAGAGTCGCTACTTGCCGATGACGATGTCTTTCTTCTGCACGAGCTTTTCGTTGAAGTAGTACTCGATGTCGACGCTGGAGTCAGCGGGTGACTACGTACAAGATGTCTGCGCAGTAGGTGAGGTCTGTCAGCCTGCACTCGTGCGGCATGATCTTGCGCGAGTTGAAGTTCTCGACGACTTCGGGCATTCCCACGCGGATGTTTTTGTACCTGACTCATGCGATGCTACATCAGGTAGAACTGCTCGTCGACATCCGAGACGATCTTGTTGTTGACCTTCGCGAGGATGATGCGCTTCATTTCGACGTCAACAAAGTGGTTGAAGGAGTCAATGTGTTGCTTGAACAGTCCGCGGACTTGCAGGAAGGCTGGGACGAGCTTTTCCTTTTCCTCGAGTCAGCGGGGAGTACCTCGAGCGAAGCGATGGGGTCGTAGAGCTTCTCGAGGTTGTAGAGGTCGCCCATGTCGCTCGCGCTGGTGTTCATCGAGCAGAATATGCAATCAGCCGAGATCAGCGGTATCCTATAATAGGGGTTTGGGGTTTGGGGTTTGGGGTT
>JFJP01020698.1_pt1 | contig 19586 bp, 18 predicted proteins | sample 431651 | NCBI WGS metagenome assembly JFJP01 (sample SAMN02602958, study PRJNA72255) | Microbial mat metagenome, whole genome shotgun sequencing project. | biome: fresh water; feature: sink hole; material: water; isolation source: purple microbial (photo- and chemosynthetic) mats found in...
AGCATCTAGCCGGCCGTCTTGATGAACTCGCGCAGCTTGGGCTCGGGCTGGAAGCCCATGGTCTGGCCGACCGGCTTGCCGTCCTTGAACATGATCATGGTCGGGATGCTCATCACGCCGTACTGCTGGGCGGTCTGCGGATTGTCGTCGACGTTCAGCTTGCCGATCAGCACCGTCGCCTCGAGTTCCTTGGCCAGCTTCTCGATCACCGGGCCGATCATCTTGCAGGGGCCGCACCACGGGGCCCAGAAATCGACCAGCACGGGCTTGGTCGACTTGAGCACGTCGGTGGCGAAGTTGGCGTCGGTGAACTCGTGGGCCATGGCTGACTCCTGGTTGCCGGGACGCTAGGGCCGGACCCTGGCGCCGCAACCGGGCGGGTCAGGCGAGCGAACGCCCGTGCGCGGCCATCGCCGCCGCAGGCAGCACCGCCGCGATGCGCTGCACGCTGCTGCGCAGCACACCGACGCCCTCGGCCTTGGCGCAGCGGCGCAGCCAGCGCGCCAGCGGCGGATTGAAGGCGCGGGCGTGCTTGAGCAGCGAGGCGTGCGGCACCTCCTCGCCGTCGCGGTCGTAGATCCAATGCACTTCGAGGTGCGGGAAGATCTTGCAGGCGAGGTCGGGGCGGCAGAGCTTGCCGGTGCCGGGCCCGTCCATGTCGAGGGTCTGCCGCTCCTTGGTGCCCCACAGGATCAGGGTCGGCACCTCGGTGAGCGCCCCGCGATGGCCGGCCAGGCCGCGGAACCGCGTCAACGCCATCACCCGCTGCACCGCACCCTCGGGCGGCAGGCGGTCGAGGGTGGCCTGGATGCGGTCGGCGAGCCGGCGCTCGTTCCACGCCGCGTAGCCCTGCGGGGTGAGCAGGCCGAGCGGCCCGAGCCAGCGCAGGGCGTTGCGCGAGGCCTCGGCGTGGTCGGTCGAACGGGTGACCAGCGACTTGAACAGCTGGCGGCCGCGCTCGAGGGCGATCTCGGGGCGCCCGCCCTCCTTGCCGCTCTCGGCGATGATCGGTTGCATGATCCGCGACAGCATCGAGGACAGGTCGTCCAGGCAGGTCAGCGGCGACACCAGGATGAGGCCGCGCACGGGCAGCGGACGGCCGGCCTCCAGGCCGCGGCGCAGCAGTTCGATGGCGATGCCGCCGCCGACGCTCAGGCCGACCAGCACCGGCGCCAACCCGGCGTGCTGCGCACGCTCGACCTCCTCGCGCACGCCGGCCACGACCTGGTCCAGGTCGAAGGCGTCGTAGGGATAGGTGACCAGGGTGACGCCGCCGCGGCCGCGGAGCAGCTTCAGCTGGCGAGCGTAGGTCTCCGGCGCATCCGGGACCAGACCCGGCAGGCAGACGAAGTGGAATGGCTTGCCGCCCTGGTGGCGGATGAGGTGCAGATCGGAACGGCGCTGCATGCGGCTGTTGGTTTATGGGTCGACGTGACGCGGGCCCTTACCTCTAACACTCTTAGATGAAGAGTTCGTGAAGCAAGCGGGCGGATGGGCTGCCTGCTGCTCGGGGGCTTCGCCGGCTTCGCCCCCGCGGCCCTGGCGGGCCTGCCCCCACGGCCGCGGCGCGGCTCGTTTCCTGCGGAAACGCGGGCGGATGGGCTGCGCCCATTGTATCCGCCCGGCGCCGCTGGCGGCCGGTTCTCGCCGCTGGCGCGGCGGCGACCAGGGGGCCCTGGACCCCCTACTTGCGGCGGCGGACCATGGCGACGAAGAAGCCTTCGTGGGCCGCTGTCGGCCACAGGCGCAGGCAGGCCTTGGTGAAGTCGCCGTAGGTGGTGCCGCGGAAGGCGGCGATGCCGGGCGCGGCGGCCTCGCCGAAGCGCTTCGACCACGAGGTCAGGTCGACCGGCTCGAGCGGCGCGCGCAGATGCAGCAGGTGCGCGACCACCGCCTCGTTCTCGCGCGGGTCCATCGAGCAGGTGCTGTAGACCAGCGTGCCGCCGGGGGCGAGCAGGCTGGCGGCGCGCTCGACCAGGCTGACCTGGATGCGGGCGCGCGACTCGACGTAGGCCTCGTAATCGATGCCGAGGTGCTCCCAGGTGCGCCGCACCTCGACCCGCACCGTGCCGGTGCCGGTGCACGGCGCGTCGACCAGGATGTGGTCCCAGGTGCGGTCGGCGATCTGCGGCGGCGGCGTGCGCATGTCGCACAGCAGCGGCCGGGCCTTGCTCGCGCCCATCAGCTTCAGGGTGTGGCAGAGGATGCCGTAGCGCCCCGGCGCGCGGTCGCAGGCGGTCAGGCCGGCGCCGCCCTCGCCCAGGCGCATGGCCAGCAGCGCCGCCTTGCCGCCGGGCGCGGCGCAGGCGTCGAGCACCTTGTCGCCTTCGCGCAGCGGCCCGACCAGCGCGGGCAGCTGGCTGGCCAGGCCCTGGCTGTAGAGGCGGCCCTCCTTGTAGGCGACCGACTCCTTCAGCTGCACCTCGCCTTCCTGCGTGGTGGTGAAGGACCAGTCGGACAGCGGGTGCTTGGTGAACGGCACGCCGGCCTCGCGCAGTTCGCGCACCAGGTCGCCGCACTTGCCCTTGAGCGTGTTGGCGCGGAACGAGGGCTGCTTGGCAGTGGCGCAGCCGGCCAGGGCGGCCTCGGCGCGGTCCCCGGCGGCCTCGCGCAGGGCGGCGACGAAGGCGGGGGGGAGGATGTCGGCCGGAAGCTCGCTCATGTGGGGGACAGTAGGGGCCGGCTCGGCGGTTGAATCTCGGCCACCGTGGTGATTATGATGGCCGGATAAACCGGGAGGCTTCCATGGAATGGCTCACCGAACACGGCGGCAGCATCCTCCTCCTGGTGGGGGCCTTCGTCACCCTGCTCCTGCTGGTCGGCGTCGGCGTGCTGGCGGCGATCTGGATCGGCCGCGGTCTGCGTCGCGTCGCCGAGATCCAGCTGTCGATCGACAAGGTCAAGCAGGAGCAGTCGGCGGTCCGCGCCGCCACCCGTGGCGACCAGACCGGCCCGTTGCGCGCCGAGGTCAAGGAGCTGGAGGCCAAGCTGCGCGAGTCGACCGCCCTGGCCAAGGCGCGCGAGAAGCTGCTGGCGGCCGAGGACGAGAACCTGAGCGCGCGGGCCAAGGCCCTGGCGGCGATGGACAAGGAACTGGCCGTAGCCAAGCGCCACGCCAGCGAGTCGGAGCAGCGCGCCCGCCTCGCCGAGCAGGCGGCGCAGCAGGCCCAGGCCGAACTCGAGCAGGTGCGCGCCGCGCACGCCCAGCTCGAACAGGCCGCCAGCATGATGCAGCGCCAGCTGGACGGCCAGCAGCAGAACGCCGCCATGCTGCAGAGCACGGTCGCCGACCTCAACGCCAAGCGCGACCTGCTCACCGCCGAGGTGCGGCATCTGCAGGAGCGTCTCGCCGTCAGGCCGTGAAGAGGATGCGCTGCTGCTCCTGGCACGGGGCGGGCAGCGCGGCGAGCAGGTCACCGATCTCGCGCAGTTCGTGGCGGCGCTCCTCGCGGCTGCCGATGTAGGCCAGGGTGCTGAAGATCGAGCTGTGGCCGAGCAGGCGCTGCAGCTCCACCACGCCGACGCCGCGCTCGTGCAGATGGGTGGCGAAGCAGTGGCGCAGGCGGTGGGCGGTGACGTGGCAGGCCAGTCCGCAGCGCCGGCGGGCGTCGGCCAGCGCCTCGTTCACCCGGTCCTCGGGCAGCTGCCGGTCCGGAGCGGAGGGCTCGGCGGGAAACAGCAGCGAGGTCGGCCGCCACGCCGCCCGATAGGCCCGCAGGACGGCGATGAGCCCCAGCGGCAGGAGCGTCCGACGCGCCCGCATGCCCTTGCCCAGGCGCACCGCCACGCTGCCGTCCACCTCGTCGAGGTCGCCGACCCGCACCGCCTGCGCTTCGCCGATGCGCAGGCCGGTGGCGTAGAGGAACTGGCAGAAGACGCGGGTGCGCGGGTTGGTGATCGCGGCGAGGAGGTTGGCGATCTGCCACGGATCGGCGACCGGCCGCCGTTCCGGACGGCACGGACGGATCGCTGGCAGCAGACGCTGGTCGACAGACTCGTTGCGCATGCGCTTGAACAGGAAGACCAGTCCGACCCGGTAGTGGTAGCGCGAATTGCGGCTGCATTCCAGCGAAGCCAGCCAGGCCGAGGCCTGCTCCTGGTCGGCATGCATGGCATCGCTGCCGCACCAGTCCTCGAATGCGGCGAGGCTGTGGGCGTAGCTGTCGCAGGTCCGCTTGGAGTAGCCGAGCATGCGACAGCGCGCGGCGACCAGGGCGGTGATGGGGCGGTTCTTGAGATGGTGTGGCATGGGCTCTTGTCGCCCCACGCCGCTACGCCGCCAGCGACTGCCCCTCGACCAGCTCGCGGAACAGGCCGGGCCGCGCCGCCAGCTCGGCGTAGGAGCCGTCCTGCGCCAGGCGTCCGTCGCGCAGGACGAGGATGCGGTCGCAGTGCCGCACGGTGGCCAGGCGGTGGGCGATGAAGATGCCGGTGCGGCCGCCCAGGCTGCGCTCGATCGCCTGCTGGATCAGCCGCTCGCTCAGCGTGTCGAGGGCGCTGGTCGCCTCGTCGAAGATGAGGAAGGCCGGATCGGCGAGCAGCACGCGGGCGATGGCCAGGCGCTGGCGCTGGCCGCCGGACAGCGTGGTGCCGCCCTCGCCGACCGCGGTCGAGAGGCCGCCGGGCAGGCGCGCAATGAACTCCCAGGCGTTGGCCTGCTCGCAGGCGCGCTGCAGCTCGGCGTCGCTGGCCTCGGGCCGGGCGACGCGCAGGTTGTCGCGCAGGGTGGTGCGGAAGAGGAACGGATCCTGCGGCACCACGCCGAAGCGGCGGCGCAACTCGCGGCCGGGCAGGCGGCGCAGATCGACGCCATCGATCGCCACCATCCCCTCCTGCGGGTCGTAGAGGCGCAGCAGCAGCTGCACCAGGGTGCTCTTGCCGGCGCCCGACGGGCCGACCACCGCGACCTTCTGGCCGTAGGGGATGCGCAGGTCGAAACCATGCAGGACGCGCTCGTGCTGGTAGGCGAAGGACACGCCGGACAGCGACAGCTCGCCGCGCGCCGGCACCGGCAGGGCCTCGCCGACCGGGTCGGGCGTCGAACTGACAGCGCGGAAGACCAGGTCGATACGACGGGCCGAGGCGCTGGCGGCGCCGAGCTGGTTCATCGTCTGGAACAGGACCTGGAGCGGCCACTGCAGCGAGGCGTAGCTGGTCAGGCAGGCGGCGACGGTCCCGAGATCGATGTGCCCGCCGAGGAAGCGCCACGAGCACACCCCGACGAGCAGGGCGAAGGCGACGTAGCCCATGCCCTCCTGCTTCATCCACTCGACATGCGAGCGGATGTCGCGATGCACCGTCTTGTCGCCGATCAGGCGCGCGCCGGCGTCGAATTCGCCGGCGATCGCCGGCTCCATGGCGTAGAGCTTCACCGCCCGGGTGCCGCGCAGGAGGTCGGCGACCTGGCCGCTGACCTTGCCCTCGGCGCGCTGGAAGTCGCGCCACAGGTCGCGCTGGCGCCGTCGCGACAGCTCCATCATCGCGACGCTCGCCAGGGTCGTCACCATCAGCGTCGAGGCGACCACCCAGTCCCAGCTCCAGAACAGGGCCAGGGTCGCGACCATGGCGATGGCGGTGTGCGGCAGCATCATCGTGCACTGCTGGATGAAGCCGACGATGTTGCCGAGCGGCGAGCCGAACAGGTAGCTGTACAGCTCGCCCGAGGGGTGGCGGCCGTGGAAGCGCAGGCACAGGTCGTTGATGTGGCGGAAGAACTGGGCGCGGACATGGAAGACCAGTTGCTCGCGGGCGCGGGTGAAGAGGCGGTAGCCGAGGTGCCAGCAGGCCATGCGCACGATGAACGACACCACCAGGAAGAAGGCGAGCAGCAGCAGCAGGCGGCGCCAGCGCTCGGCGGCCTCCAGCCCGGTGGGCTCCAGCACGTCGTTGAACAGCCATTTGGGGAAGACGTTCTGCAGCGAGATCGCCGCCCCGCTGACGCCGGTGAGGACGATGGCGGCGAGGATCGGCCATTTCTTCGCCAGCAGCGGCGGGCGCAGCACAGCGGCGAAGGTGGTGCGGGCGGTCACGGGGCGCCCCGGCGCAGCACCAGCACCGACACCGAGCGCTCCGGCACCTCGACGACCAGCCGCGGTCCGCCGATCCGCAGCGCGACCTCGCGCACGCGGGCGCAGGACGGGTCGCCGGGCGCGATCGGGCTGTTGTCGAGCGTGCCCTCGAGGACGTGGTGCTGCGCCTCCGGCTGCAGGGCGCCGAGCGTCGCCAGGTCGAGTTCGAGGCGCTCGGGGGCGGCGAAGCGGCGGTTGATCAGGTGCAGGTACCACGCCTGGTCGTCGGCGGTGCACACCGCATCGAGCCACGCGACCTTGGCCGCCGGGTGGATGCCGTTCAGGCGCAGCGGCTGGGCGTAGCCGTCCGGCTCCGGGCGCTCGAGGGCGACGACGCGGTCGCCGTGGTGCGCGGCGTACAACCCGACCGCCATGCCGGTCGGCAGGGTGCGCGGCGGCGCCTGGCCCGATGGATCGACGCGGATGCCGGTGATGCCCCAGCTCGAGCCGACCAGCATCGACTGGCAGGCCAGGCCGATGTCGGGCCGGCGCATGAAGGCGTGCAGGTAGGACGCCGCGCCGACGCCCTTGGCCAGGTCGCTGTCGAGCGCCGGCCGCAGGCCCTTCCACCAGCCGTTCCAGTTCCACTCGGTGATCGCCACCCGCCAGCCCAGCGCGCCGGCCGCCGCGCCCTGGCGCGTGACCGACTGCCCGTGGGCGTCGAAGCCGGGACCGCCGGCGACCCAGGCGCGCCAGATGTCCTCGGCGGACAGGGCTGCGGCATCGAGCGTGGCGCCGTCGCGCTGCACCTCGGCGATGGCCCAGGGCCGGTAGTCGTGATAGACGCACCACGGCACGCGGGCTCGCAGCTGGGCGTCGGCGAGCAGGCGCTCCTCGAACCCCGGCCACTTCCAGGCCGGATTCCCCTCCATGATCAGCTCGATCGACGGATCCACCGCGCGCATCGCCTCGACGCAGGCATCGAGCGTCCGCCGGTACCAGGCGTAACGCTCGTCGAGCCCGGCCGCGCCCTTGCCGGCGCGCTCCAGCGCCCGGTCGAAATACATCCACACCTCGTTGCCGAGCTGGAAGCGCTTGACGTTGTGCGGCGCGGGATGGCCGTTGGCGGCGCGCACCGCCGGCCAGTCGGGCATGCCGGCCGGCAGCCGGGCGCCGAGCGGCGCGTTGCAGTAGGCGACCAGGCCGGCGTGACGCAGGGCCAGCTCGGCGACCGGCACCTCGCCGGCCAGGGCCGGTTCCAGCGGCACCGGCAGCAGCGGCTCGGCACCGAGGTGGCGGCACAGGGCGAAGAACTCCTCCAGCCCGAACTCGTTGGACAGCGGCGCGCGTCCGGCGTGGCGCGACTGGAACATCGGCCGGCCATCCGCCCGGCCTGGCACATTGTCGATCATGTCACGCCAGTCGATGTCGGTGAGGTCGGTGCCGCCCGGCCAGCGGATCACCGGGATGCGCCACGACTCCAGGATCGACACCACCCGCGGGTCGAGCCGCCGGGTGCCGGGCAGGCGGGCGGACTCGTAGCCGGGCTCGCCCCAGCTGGCACGTTCCATGAAGTGGCCGAAGACGCGTGGATCGAGGCGGTGGAGGACGGTGTCGGTGAGGCGCATGGTGGTGGGTTCGCTGGCGGCGAGCAGGGGTACGAGGAGGAGGGCGAAGACGGCGGCGCGCATGATGGATGATCCTGGTCATATGCATCCGGTTGATCCGCTGCAACACGCACGATGCTGGCAGCACATGGACATTCCTGGCGGCATGGTCGTGCATCAGGTCGGTCTCGCCTGGCGCAACGCCGCCGGCCAGGTCACCGACCGGCCGCGCGGCTCCGGCTCCTGGCAGTTCAACCTCTTCCACCGTCCGGTGCGGCTGCGGCTGCCTGGCGGCGAACGCCGCCTCGACGCCCCGGCGGGGATCTGGTTCGCCCCCGGCCAGCCGCAGTGGTACTGCGCCGCCGGCGCCGGCTTCACCGACGACTGGCTGACCTGCAGCGGGCCGCTGCAACGGCTGCTGATCCGCCATGGCGTGCCGGCCGGCACCCCCTTCGGCGTCGGCAACGCCGCCGGGGTCGAGGCCTGCCTGCGCGCGATACGGGACGAGCTGGACGAACGCCAGCCCTTCGCCGACGAGGCGGTGGCCGATCTGCTGCGCACGCTCGTGCGGCTGCTCGGGCGCGGCCTGCTGCGCGAGGCCGGGCGGGACCCACGGCAGCAGGCGGTGCTGCGCCTGCGCGCCGCCCTGCGCGAGCGCTGCGCCGAACCGTGGACGGTCGCGCGCATGGCGGCCGAGACCGGCCTGGGCCAGCACCGCTTCGCCGTGCTCTACCGCCGCTGGTCGGGCAGCACGCCGCTGCACGACCTGACCTGGGCGCGCGTGCGCCGGGCGCAGGAGCTGCTCGAATCCGGCGAGCCGGTGGCCGCCACGGCGCGCGCCTGCGGCTATGCCGATCCGCTGTACTTCAGCCGCGTGTTCCGCCGCTGGACCGGCCGGCCGCCCAGCTCCGTCCCCCGCCGGAGCGCCCGCTGATCGGCCGGTTGCGGGTCGCCGCGGTGGCGCACCATCGCGCCCGTGGACCCCGCCAGCCTGCTCAGCGCCGCGCTCATCGGCATCGTCGAGGGGCTGACCGAGTTCCTGCCCATCTCCTCGACCGCGCACATCCGCCTGGCCCAGCTGGCGACCGGCTTCCAGGATCGCGGCGAGACCTTCGCCGTGGTCATCCAGCTCGGCGCCATCCTCGCCGTCGTCGCCTACTTCTGGCGTCGGCTCGCCGCGCTGACCGTCGGCGTGCTGCGCCGCGAGCCGGCCAGCCTGCGCTTCGCCGGGGGGCTGTGCCTGGCCATGCTGCCGCCCGGCCTCGCCGGATATGCGCTCAACGGCTGGCTGGAGGAGCACGTCTTCGGCAGCCACGAGCTGGCGATCATCGCCGCGACCATGGCCCTCGGCGGCCTCGCCATCCTGGCCATCGAGCGCTGGCGTCCGCAGCCGCGCCATGCCGACTGCGCCACCCTGCCGCCGCTGACCTGCCTGTGGATCGGCGTCCTGCAGGTGCTGGCCATGATCCCGGGCGTCTCCCGCAGCGGCGCCTCGATCATGGGCGCGATGTGCCTGGGGGTCGAGCGCAAGGCGGCGACCGAGTTCTCCTTCTTCCTCGCCATCCCGCTGAGCACCAGGGCGAGATCGACGGGGCCTTCGCCGGCGCCATCGCCGTCGGCTTCATCGTCTCCTTCATCGTCGCCCTCGGCGTCGTGCACTGGCTGCTGAAGTACGTCGCCAGCAACACCTTCCGGCCCTTCGCCTGGTACCGCCTCGCCGCCGGCGTGGTCATCGCGCTGCTCCTGGCGCTGGCCGTCATCCCCATGCGGGTGGACTGAGCCATGCCCCTGATCGTCCTCGAAGGTCCCGACGGCTGCGGCAAGAGCACCCAGGCCGGGCTGCTGTGCGAGCGCCTGCAGGCCGCCGGCCGCACCGTGCTGCGCCTGCGCGAGCCGGGCGGCACGCGCCTGGGCGAGGCGGTGCGCGCCATCCTGCTCGACAAGACCACCGTCGCCTGCGCCGAGGCCGAGCTGTTCGGCTACCAGATGGCCCGCGCGCAGCTCTGCCGTGACGTCATCGCCCCGGCGCTGGCGCGCGGCGACTGGGTGGTGCTCGACCGCTTCTGGCATTCGACCATCGCCTACCAGGCCTTCGGCCTCGGCCTCGACGCGCAGCGCGTGCGCGCGGTGATCGACCTGGCGGTCGGCGCGGTGCGTCCCGACGCCGCCTTCCTGCTGCGCCTGCCGGCGGCCGAGGCCCACGCCCGCCGCGCCGCCCGCGCCACCGCCGACCGCATCGAGAGCCGCGGCGACGACTACCGCGAGCGCGTCTGCGCCGGCTACGAGGCGCTGGCCGCGTCCGGCGATCTGGCGCCGCTCGACGCGTCCGGCAGCACCGCCGAGGTCGCGGAACGCGTGTGGATCGCGATCAGGATCGCGGGCTTCAGCCCGCGTTCGAACGCGGGCTGAAGCCCGCGGTCCTTCGACTCAGCCCCAGACTTCAACGGCGGGGGCCGACATGCCCGGCAGCCAGACGATGCGCTCGGGCAGGATCGGCTTGCCCAGGGCGAAGGCGACGGCGTTCTCGGCCGACTGCATCTCCATGGCGTAGCGCCCCTCGAAGCTGCACGAACCCTGGTGGCAGCAGAGGAAGACGTTGGGCAGCGCTGCCAGCGGGCCGCGGTAGGGCTCGTGGTGGTAGACGTCGAGGGCGGCCCCTGCCAGGCGCTTCGTCGTCAGCATCTCGACCAGGGCCGCCTCATCGAGCACCTCGCCGCGGCAGGTGTTGAGCAGATAGGCCGTCGGCCGGAGCAGCGCGTTCTCGGTGCGCTTGGTGTAGGCGAGGTGCACGGTCACCGCGTCGCTAGCGCACAGCAGCTCGTCGAGGCCGACGTAGCCCACGCCGTTGGCCGCCGCCCAGGCGTGGTCCTCGACGATGTCGTGGGCGAGGACGCGCATGCCGATGGCGCGCGCGATCACCGCCACCTGCTTGCCGATCCGTCCGCAGCCGAGCACGCCCAGCGTCCGTCCCGTCCACAGCGGCCCGACATGCCGCGCCCAGGTGCCCAGACGCAGCCCTTCGTGCGCCTCGACCAGGCGTCGTGACAGCGCGAAGAGCAGGCCGAAGGTCTGCTCGACCACGCTGCGCGCAGGCGCCTCGGGCGTGTAGGTGACGGCGATGCCGCGCTTGATGCACGCCGTCACATCCAGCCCGTCGAGCCCCACGCCGACGCGGGCGATGTGCTTGAGGCGCGGCCCGGCCTGCTCGATCACATAGGCCGGGATGGGCTCGGTGCCGGCGAGCAGCACGTCGACATCCTGGATCAGCGCCAGCGTCTCGTCCGGCGTGTGCTTGCGCTTGTGCGGCGAGAGCCGGAACACGATTCCGGCGGATTCCAGCAGCTTGAGCGGATCCTGGCTGCTGATGCCATAGGGGTACGAGGACATCTGCGCGACGAGGGCCATCGGCGCGCGTTGTGGGGATTCCTCGACCCAGGCAACCCTCATTGCCCCTACGGGTTGCTACTACGGGATGTGCGCCGTTGGCAGCGCAGGCGCAGGCTTGGCCGTCGCCGAGCAGCCTCCACTGACGCCGTGGTCCCGATCGGCGAACGTCAGTGAGCCGTGCTTGCGGGTCCAGGGCAGAGCCCGGTCGGGGAGGTGCGGAGGGGTCGAGACCCCTCCGCGAGCGCGTCAGCGCGGAGCAAAAAGCGGAAGGACGTACTTGAGCAGCTGGTCCTCTTTCATCCCCAGGATCTGGTACTCGCGGGCCGAGGCCTGCTCGCGCTCGGAGCGTCCGCCGGCGACCAGGAAGTCGACGCCAGGGCCGAGCTTCTGCTGCACGATGCCGCCGCTGCGCTTGATGAACGCCTCGAGGTCATCCTTGTTGTAGCGCTCGAACTCGCCGGCGACGACGAAGGTCTTGGGCCGGCGCGGATTGAAGGTCGGATTGCCGATGCGATCGTCCTTGGCCAGCGGATGCATGCGGCGATTCTTCTGCGACAGGATGCGGCAGACCGAGATGCCGGCCTTGGCCTCGATGACCTCGATCATGCCCTTTTCGACGTAGGTGCCCTTGTCGTAGGTGAAGACCTCGAAGAGCAGGCCGGGGAAGGCGCGCTCGCTCTGGCCGAGGTCGATGATCGCCCGGCTGGTGCGGTCCTCGACCGAGAGGACGCTGCCGACCGTCTCGATCTCGGTCAGCCACTTGAGGTCGAGCTCGAGCAGCTGGCGGATGCGGTCCTCGAGCTGGGTGATGCGGGTCAGGCGGCGGCTGCGCTCGGTCGCCTGCTCCTTGCCGAACTTGTCGCTCTCGGCCTTCAGCGCATCGAGCTTCTCGGCGAGGGCGGCGCGATCCTTCTGGAACAGGGCGTCCTGTTCGGAGATCTTCTGGTTGACCGCCTGCAATTCGGTGTTGCGGCTGGCAATGGCCTTGTCCAGGGCGGGGAAGCTCTGGCGATCCGGGCTCTGGTATTCGGCCTTCAGCGCCTCCAGGCGGCGGCCGCTCTCCTCGAGGGCGAAGCGCGCCATGGCCAGGCGGTGCTCCTTCAGCTTCTTCTGCTCGCCCAGGATGGTCGCCGTATCATTGCCCGGAGTGGCGATACCGCCCAGCAATTCGGTGTGCTTCCAGTAGACGAGGTGCCGCCCGAGATCCACATCGGCGCGCTCGAGCTCCTTCTGGCGCACCAGCACATCGCGCTCGAGGCCCTCGATCTCGCGCCGCATCGCGGTGCGGGTGTCGAGCAGCTTCGGCACGGTGTCGGCGGTGGGACGCTCGGGGTCGCCTTCGCGCAGCCGCCGCAGGTCGCTGCTCTTCGAGAACACGCCGGCTGCGAAGGCGACCGTCAGGGCGAAGCAGAGGATGGCGCTGCCGAGCAGGCCTGGATTCAAGCGCTGGGCCATGGGGTCACTCCTGCGGACGGATGTAGTCGAGGAGCTGATCCTCGGAGAGGATGGAGACGCCGAGCTTCACCGCGGCCTCGGTCCAGGTCTCGGCGGCGGCGCCGGCGACCAGGAAGTCGGTGCCGACCTTGGGCTCGGTATCGATGCGTCCGCCGGCCTCCTCGATGAAGCGCGCCAGTTCGCCGCGGCTGAAGCGGCGGAAGTCGCCGCGGATGGCGAAGGTGCGCACGCGGTCGGAGTCCCACACCGGGTTGTGGATCAGGTCGCCGTCGATGAGCGGGTCGTTGCGATCCTTCTCGTCGAGGACGCGGCAGGTGGCGAGGCGTTCGTCCATGCGCACCACCTCGACCATGCCCTTGACCACGTTCTTGCCGGCGCGCTGGGTGAAGACGGTGAAGCGCGTGCCGCGACGCAGGCTGTGCTTGGTGCCACGATCGATGACGACGAAGCCGGCGCTGGCGCTGTCGGCGGCCACCAGCTTGCCGTCGGGCCGCATCTCGCGGCTCTCGGAATCGAGCTGGTTGGTGAGGAACTTGACCCGGTTCTCCAGTTCGGCGACGCGGGCGTCGAGGCGCACGATCTCCGAGCGGCCCTTCTTCTTGTCGGCCTCGAGCTGGCGGGCGACCTCGGAGACCTCGTCCCGCAGCTTGCGCCGGTTCTCATCGAAGTCGTGGTCCTGGTCGTAGGCGCGCTTCTCCTCGCGACCGACCTCGGCGCGGCGCTCGGGCGCCTCGCGCATCAGGTCGGCGTAGGTCTTGACCTCCTTGCGGTTGGCGTCGCCGAGCTCGCCCAGGCGGCCCTTGTTGTCCTGCACCAGGCGCTCGAGGTCGGCGACCCAGGTCTTCTCGTTCTCCTCCAGCGCCAGGGCCTGCTCGCGGCGGGTGCGGATGCCCTCATCGAGCACCGGCACCATGCCCTTGAGCGCGGCATGACGGATGCGCATCTGCTCGAGTTCGATCTTCAGGGCGCCGAACTCGGTCTGATAGGCGGCGGCCTGGGCGTGCCGGTCGAGGAACAGGCCGAAGGTGGCGGCGACCGCGATGGCCAGGACGATCATCAGTGCGACAAGCCATGTCGGAGAGCCGGAACTGCTCATGGAGGACCTTGGGCGGGGGTTGGACCTCTCACGCTAGGCCGTTGCCGGTACCCGCCAACCCGGCCCGGATGGGGGGGTGGGGGCGTGTATCATTGCCTCAACTCATTGCCCCAGGGGTTAGGGGTTAGGGGTTAGGGTCGCCAGATCCGTAGATTCCGTGTGGATGTGGTCACCACCCAGCACCCAGCAAAGACGGTCCCGCACCACGACCCTAACCCCTGACCCCTAACCCCTGGGGCAATGATCAATCCATCCTGATCGACGACCCCACCATCCGGAACAGGGGATACAGCAGGAGGATCAGCATCGCCCCCAGGGGGTGGGCCGCGCCAGCGACGATGACGTCGAGCAGGATGAAGCCGCCGAGGCCGGCAACCAGGGTGCGGCTGGCCTGGGCGCGGCTGGCCTGGGTCATGGTCGCGATCAGCGGGCGGCCGAGATTCCACAGCAGCAGACCCGCAGCGCCGAGCACCACCAGCAGCGCGCCGGCCAGGGCCAGCGGCCAGGGCCCGCCTGCCACCAGCCAGGCCCCCTGCCACGGCGCGCCGGCGAACTGGGCCAGCGCCAGGACGATGCCGGCGAGCAGCAGCGCGGCGCCGACCAGGACCTCCCAGCGCCGCCCGGGGCGGTGCTCGAGTTCGCTGATCACCGTCAACCCGAAGGTGTAGAGCAGGAGGATCAGTGGATAGATCAGCAGACTGCGCGCCCCGGGCGGCGGCGACGCGACCAGGGCGGCACGCAAGGCGTCAGGTCCGATGATCAGCAGGGCGAAGCAGGCGTGGCTGGCGCGCACCAGGGCCATGGTCAGCGCCCCCAGCCACGGCACATGCTTGGCCTCGAAATCGTAGAGCAGCGCGAGGATCAGCACGGTCAGGGCGGCGAGCGCGCCGAGCGGGCCTTCGGCCAGCAGCGCCGCGACCACCGCGCCGACGCCCATCAGCGCCGCCGCCACCAGGGCGGTGGGCAGGTGCAGCCGCTGAGACGGCAGCGGCCGCTTGGGATGGATGATGCGGTCGCGTTCGACGTCGGCGAGATCGTTCCACGCCATGCCGGCGGCGTAGAGCAGGGCCGAGGCGAGCAGCAGCCAGAGGATGCGCGCCGGATCCGCGGTCAGCAGCCGGCCGATCCAGCGCGCATCGAGGCTCTCGCCGGTGTAGAAGGCGAACAGCACCATCGCCGCGCTGTTGCTGGCGATCGTCGCCAGGCCGGAGACACGGATGAGCCTGAGCCAGTCGAGCACGGTTGGCGCAGCAGACAGGGGAAGATGGGGAAGGGAAGTGGGCACAGGACCGCGGGCTTCAGCCCGCGCTCGACGCGGGCTGAAGCCCGCGGTCCGCAAGCCGCGCCCAGCGCATGACGCGGGTGGCCCCGGCCAGCGTCGGGGAGCCCTCCGCAACCCACTCCGGTCCGGGCATGGCCGGCGCCGGCACCCCGCCTCCGAGGGCTGCGCGCCCGAGGTACACTTCGAGCCGGTCGTAGAACGGCAGCCAGGCGGCATGCACCCGCGCCCCGCCCTCGATGACCACGTCGTTGAGGCCCAGGCGGCCCAGCGCGGCCGCGACCTGCACCGGGTCGTGCGGGTCGCCGACCGGGAGACCGACAATGCCGGACGGCGGCACCGCGCCGGGCGCGTGCACCACCAGGGTCGGGGCCGAGCCGTCGCGCAGGCGGGCCCCCGGCACGCGGGCATCGCGCGCAACCACGATGCGCAGCGGGCCGGGTTCGTCGCCATGCGCGCGCGGCCGGGGCGCGGTCAGCGCCGGATCGTCGGCCATGGCGGTGTCGGCACCGACCAGCACGGCGTCGAAGGCGCGCCGGCGGCGGCGCATCAGGGTGTAGGCGATCGGGCAGCTGATCGCCGTGCGGGTGAGCGGCGCCGCGGCGATGTAGCCGTCTGCCGACTGCGCCCATTTCCCGGTCAGCCGCGGCCGGCCGCACGCGACCCGGGACAGGAAGCCGCCGTGCACATGGCGCGCAAGATGGCCGAGGCAGCCGGTCGCATAGGCGATGCCGGCGGCGGCGAACACGCCCGCAGCGTCGTCCTGGTGCGGATCCGGGACCGCCGCGACGACCCGCGCCACGCCGGCGCGGATCAGCGCCTCGGCGCAGGGTGGCTGGCGGCCATGGCGGGTGCACGGAGCGAGGGTGACGTAGGCGGTGGCGTCACGCGCATCAGGGCAGCGCGACAGGGCATCGGTCTCGGCGTGGAGTCCGCCGCAGCGGCGGTGCCGGCCATCGGCCAACCAGCGGCCATCGCGCACCAGGACGCAGCCGACGCCGGGATTGGGCCAGGTCTGGCCGAGCGACAGGGATGCCAGGCGCAGGGCGCGGGCCATCCAGGAGAGGTCGGCTTCGGGCTTCGGGCTTCGGGCTTCGGGCCGATTCTCGTACACGCGGCGTCCTTCCTGAAGCTTGAAGTCCGAACCCTGAAGCCTGGCGTCAGGCCGTCGGCTCCGCCGGCTTGGCCTTGCGCACCTCACCCGGCCGGTGGTCGCGCGCCAGGCGGTCGAGGACGCCGTTGATCAGCCGCGCGGTCTTGCCGTCGCTGCCGTACTGCTTGGCCAGCTCGACCGCTTCGTTGATGGCCACCCGCGGCGGGGTCTCGGCGCGGTAGAGGATCTCGTAGGCGCCCAGGCGCAGGATGGCGCGGTCGGTGGCGGCGAGGCGGCCGACCGTCCAGTTCTCGAGCCGCTGGTCGATCGCGGCGTCGAGGGCGACGCGCTGGGCGCGCACGCCGGCGACCAGTTCTCCGCTCAGTTCGGCCGAACCGGCGGGCAGGCCTTCGGCGTGGTCGTCGGGCAGGGGCAGCTCGCCCTCGGCGTGGCGCCAGAGGTCCCAGCAGAACAGGGCCTGCACAGCGAGTTCACGTGCGGCGCGGCGGGGGTCGGGCTGGGTTTCAGGCATCGGTGGTCCGGGAAAAGAGCGATGGGGCGGCAGGCTTACAACTGCTCGAGCAATCCCACCATCTCCAGCGCCGCCATCGCCGCGTCGGCACCCTTGTTGCCGGCCTTCAGCCCGGCGCGGGCCAGGGCCTGGTCGGTGGTGTCGCAGGTGAGGACGCCGTTGAGCACCGGCACCCCGGTCTCCATCATCACCATGGCGATGCCCTTGGCGTTCTCGCCGGCGACGTAGTCGAAGTGCGGAGTCTCGCCGCGGATGACGCAGCCGAGCGCGATCACCGCGTCGAACTTCTTCGACTTGGCCAGGCGCTGCACCACCAGCGGCAGCTCCCAGGCGCCGGGCGCGCGCGCCACGGTGATGGCGTCGGCGGCGACCCCGTGGCGGGTGAGGACGTCGAGGGCGCCGGCGACCAGGCTCTCGACGATATGGCCGTTGAAGCGGGCTGCGGCGATGGCGATCGTGACGCCGTCGCCGGCGACCTGGCCTTCGATGATGCGTGGCATGGCGGGAGGCTACTCCGGGTCGGGGCCGGCGCCAGCAGGTCGGGAGCCCCCCGGTGGCGGGGTGCGGGGCCTGGCCCCGCGTCAAACCGGAGCGCGCCAGCGCGACCGGGCGCCGAGGGCTGGTGGGCGGATACAATGGCCGCAGGCCATCCGCCCACGGTTTCGGAGCGTAGCGACGAAACTGAAGCCCGACAAAGCCCGCAGGCGGACGCTAGTCCGCGCCGACGCTTGCGGAGGCAGCGAAGAGCTTCTCGACGTCGCCGGCCTCCAGGGCGCGGGCCAGGCCTTCCAGGGCGAGGTCGCCGATCAGGCGGCGCTTCTCGGCCTGCAGGCGCAGTACGCGGGCCTCGATCGATTCGACCGTGACGATGCGGTAGACCATCACCGGCTTGTCCTGGCCGATGCGGTAGGCGCGGTCGGCGGCCTGCTCTTCCGCGGCGGGGTTCCACCACGGGTCGAGGATGATGACGTAGTCGGCGGCGGTCAGGTTGAGACCGACGCCACCGGCCTTCAGCGAGATGAGGAACAGCGGGTCGTCGCCGTTCTGGAACGCCTTGACCTTGGCCGAGCGGTCGCGCGTGCGGCCATCGAGGTACTGGTAGGTGTACTTGCGCTCCTGCAGGCGCTGCTCGATGAGGCCGAGGAACTTGGTGAACGAGCTGAACACCAGGGCGCGGTGGCCCTCGGAGACCAGCTCCTCGACCAGGTCCATGAACAGGTCGATCTTGCACGAGGCGACGTTCTCGCCGCCGACCAGCGCGGGCGCGCAGGCGGCCTGGCGCAGGCGGGTGATCGCGGCCAGGATCGAGACGCGCGAACGCTCGAGGCCCTTCGACCCGAGCAGGTCCATGACCCCGACGCGCTCCTTCTCGAGCAGCTCGTTGTAGAAGAGGCGCTGGCCCTCATCCATCTCGGCGTGCAGCAGGATCTCGGTCTTGGGCGGCAGCTCGGTGGCGACCTCCTTCTTGATCCGGCGCAGCACGAACGGCGCGACGCGGTCGCGCAGGCGGCCGATGGCCTCGGGATCGTCCTGCAGCGTCTCCTTGAGCGTCTTGCGGCGCCCGAGGAATCCCGGCATGAGGAAGTGGAAGATCGGCCACAGGTCCTCGGCGCAGTTCTGCACCGGGGTGCCCGACAGGCACATGCGCCGCTTCGACACCAGCTTCAGCGCGGCGCGCGTGGTCTTGGCCTCGGGGTTCCTGATGACGTGCGCCTCGTCGAGGATCACCGACGAGTACTCGATCCCGCCCAGCAGCTTGATGTCGCGCTGCAGGATGTTGTAGCTGGTCAGCAGGATGCCGGTCTTGGGCAGGCGGCGCTCGTCGCGCGCGCGGTCGAGGCCGAGATGGATGTGCACCGGCAGGTCGGGGGTGAACTTCTTGGTCTCGTCGAACCAGTTGTCGACCACCGAACGCGGCGCGACGACCAGGTGCAGACCTTTTTCCTCGTCGTGGCGGTGCTTGATGAATGCCAGCGACTGCAGCGTCTTGCCCAGGCCCATGTCGTCGGCGAGCACGCCGCCGAGGCCGCGGCTGGCGAGGAACACCATCCAGTTGAAGCCGGCGTGCTGGTACTCGCGCAGGGTCGCGTTGATGCCGGCGGGCAGCGGGATGACCGGGATCTCGGCCCCGCCCTTGGCCAGCTGGGCCAGGTCCTGGGTCGCGGCGTCGAGCTGGGCGCCGCTGCCGCTTTCGGCGAGCGCGACCGCCATGGCGGCGGCGTGGCGCGGCACGCGCACCTTGCCGCCGGCGTCCTTCAGCCCGCCGAATTCGGCCAGGGTGCGGTAGCGCTGCAGCCACTCGTCGTTGATGCGCGCGCGCAGGCCGTCCTTGAACACCATGACGTTCTGGCCGCGGGCCGCGTTCTTGAGCAGCTCCTTGATCGGCACGGCGCGACCGGCGACGTTGGCGACGATGTCGAGTTCGAGGAACTCGTCGTGCGCCGTCACCTTGGTGCTGGTCTGGATGTCGTCGGGGGCCTTGCCGCGGTGCAGCTTCTCGCGCCCGCGGATCTCCCAGCCCTGGAGATTCGGGATGACCTGGGCGAGGAAGCGGTCGGCCGCATCGCCATCAGCCACGAAGCCGAAGGCACCGCGCCGCTGCACCAGGGCGCCGCGCTTGATGAACTCGTTGCAGCGCGTCAGTTCGAGGTCGCGGTCGCGCTCGCACTTGACGACGTTGCCGTCCTTGTCCTGGGCGACGATCAGGCCGATGCGCTCCAGCGGATCGATCTCGGGCAGGTCGTCGTGGTACTTGAAGCGGACGTTGCCGCACAGCCGGGAATCGACCTCGTACATCTCGAGGATCGGCTGCGGGCGGCCACGCACCGGCCGGGCCTTCTCGTGCTGCGGCGGCAACTGGCCGGCATGGGCCAGCACCGCGCGCCACGGCTCCTGCACCAGCAGCGCCTTGTCGAGCAGGATCGGACCCTGCATCAGCGGGTCGAGGTGCTCGGCCGGGCCGGTCCATTCCAGCGGGATGACGCGGCCGCGGAAGACCAGGTGCGGGCCTGGGATCGACCACACGCCGACCACCATGGCGCCGCCGACCTCGAGGTACATGCGCACCTTGTCGCCCTTGTCCTCGATCATCAGGCGCGGGTTGCGCGGGCTGCCCTCGATGACGCAGGG
>JFJP01001230.1_pt1 | contig 19583 bp, 19 predicted proteins | sample 431651 | NCBI WGS metagenome assembly JFJP01 (sample SAMN02602958, study PRJNA72255) | Microbial mat metagenome, whole genome shotgun sequencing project. | biome: fresh water; feature: sink hole; material: water; isolation source: purple microbial (photo- and chemosynthetic) mats found in...
AATGTAGGCGATTTTTATAACAAAAATTTTATAAATGCTAAATTTGATATGGAAGCTGGCGATGGAATTTCAATGGCAGAAACATATAAAGTAGAAGCATATCCAACGTTGTTGTTTATTAATGGTGATGGAAAATTGGTTCATAAAGGAATTGGATATATTGAAGCCGAAAAATTAATATCATTAGGTAAAGCAGCGCTTGACCCAAATTCTAATTCAACTTCAATGATTGAACAATTTGATAAAGGCAATAGAAATCCTGATTTTTTATTAAAATTAATTAATACCTCTATTGAAACAAGTGATGAAAATTTATCTAAATATTGTTCAGAATATTATAAAACGCAAAGCAATCTTTTAACGGTAACCAACATTAAATTGATTATTCAAACCACTAAAAATCCTTATTCAAAAGAATTCAAATATTTATTAGCAAACGAAAGTAAAGCATCAGATGTTGTAGATAAAAAATCATTAGAGACTGCAATTGAAAATGTTATTTTTAATTTTCTTGAAACAGAAATAGACAAAAATGATTCATTTGAAAAAACAATGCAAGTGGTTGACAAAACATTTAATGACTTGAAACCAAGTATGTCTGACAAATATAGATCTGCAATTGCAATGGAATTTGCTAAAACAAAAAATGAAACCGCATTGATTGAAAAATACACTATCGAAGCCGTAAATAAGTATCAAGACACCAAAACTTGGTCAGAATTAAATCAATATGCTTGGGGATTTTTTGAAACAGTTGACAATAAAGAATCTTTAAAAATAGCTTTAAAATGGGCAATAAAATCGGTTGATTTAGACAGTAATTTTTTTAATAACGACACCGTTGCCAATTTATGCAACAAACTTGGCGACAAAAAAAACGCCCGCCTTTATGCAACTGAAGCCATTAGACTTGGAATAGAAGCTGGAGAAGACACAACCACTACAGAAGAATTATTGAAAAAATTGAAGTAGGGTTTTATTATTGACTAATTTTAAAATGTAAAAGCTTAAATAAACTGAAACAAACAAACCGCTTCCAAGACGAAAACCTACTTATTTCCAGCTTTTATCAAGAAGTTTGGGTGGTCTGTCCTTCTTGTGCCAAAAAAGCAGTAGCAACTGTAAATTTTGAAACAAAAAAGTCCCGATTGTTCTGTGTAAAATGTGGTTATAATAAAGAAACATCAACAGCTATCAACAAAAAGGCAACTTTAGAAACGGCAGCTAATCATTATTTTCAGGCTGAACTTTGGTTACAAGCACCATTCAAAAACGAACTATTTTGGGCGTATAACAATATACATTTGGAATATTTAGAAAAATATATTTCGGCAACTTTACGAGAACACAAAGACAGAACTCATTTCACTCTTTTAGAAAAATTACCAAAGTTTTATCACGAAGCCAAAAACAGGGAGGGATTATTGAAAATTATTGAGAAACTAAAAAAGAAATATTGAATTTGTATTTGATTCAAATTATATTTTCTGAAAACATTAATAAATTTATTATTTCAGATTTAAAGCTAATGCAAACTTGAAACAAACTCCTATCCAACCGAGCCTTCCAACGAAATTTCCAATAATTTTTGAGCTTCAACCGCAAATTCCATTGGTAATTTATTCAAAACCTCTTTGCTAAAACCATTTACAATTAGAGCAATGGCTTTTTCGGTTGGAATTCCTCTTTGGTTGCAATAGAATACTTGGTCTTCACCAATTTTTGATGTAGTAGCTTCGTGTTCTATTTTTGCTGATGAATTTTTACTTTCGATGTATGGAAAGGTGTGTGCACCACAATTATTTCCCATCAACAGCGAATCACATTGCGAAAAGTTTCGAGCGTTATCTGCATTGGCACTAATTCGAACCAAACCTCTATAACTATTTTGCGATTTTCCAGCCGAAATTCCTTTAGAAATAATAGTCGATTTGGTGTTTTTTCCCAAATGAATCATCTTCGTTCCTGTGTCGGCTTGTTGAAAATTATTAGTTACTGCAATCGAATAAAATTCGCCAATGGAATTATCGCCTTTTAAAACCACCGATGGATATTTCCAAGTAATGGCACTTCCTGTTTCCACTTGTGTCCACGAAATTTTGGCGTTTTTTTCGCACATACCTCTTTTAGTAACAAAATTAAAAACACCACCTTTTCCTTCTTTATTTCCTGGATACCAGTTTTGAACGGTCGAATATTTTATTTCGGCATTGTCTAAAGCAACAAGTTCTACAACAGCTGCATGCAACTGATTTTCATCTCTACTTGGCGCCGTACAACCCTCAAGATAAGACACATAACTGCCTTCATCAGCAATCAAAAGTGTGCGTTCAAATTGACCTGTTCCTGCTTGATTGATTCTGAAATAAGTTGATAATTCCATCGGGCAACGAACGCCTTTGGGAATATAACAAAAACTTCCATCAGAAAAAACAGCTGAATTTAATGCTGCATAAAAGTTGTCTTTTTGAGGTACAACCGTTCCTAAATATTTCTGAACTAAATCAGGATATTCACGAATAGCTTCGGAAATACTCATGAAAATAATGCCTTTTTCTGCCAATGTTTTCTTGAAAGTGGTAGCCACCGAAACCGAATCGACTACAATATCAATAGCCACATTGTTCATCATTTTTTGTTCATCTACAGAAATTCCTAACTTTTTGTACATTGCTAAAAGCTCTGGATCAACATCGTCTAAAGTTTTATTTGGATCGGCTTTTTTGGGTGCCGAATAGTAGGAAATCGCTTGAAAATCAGGTTTTTCATAATTGACATTTGCCCATTCGGGTTCAATCATTTCTTGCCACGCTCTAAAGGCTTCAATTCGCCAATCGGTCATCCATTGAGGCTCTTCTTTCTTTTTAGAAATAGCTCGAACAATATCTTCATTTAGCCCAATAGGAAACGTTTCTGAATCTAAATCGGTATAGAATCCGTATTCGTATTCTTTATTTTCTAATTCTATTTTTAAGTCGTCTTCGGTGTATTTTGACATTTTTATATTGTTTAAACCCTGTCAGGGTTCTAAACCCTCAGGGTTATTTTTAAAGTGAAAATGATTCCCCACAACCACAAGTTCTATTGGCGTTTGGATTATTAAAAACAAACCCTTTTCCGTTTAATCCGCCCGAAAATTCTAAAATCATTCCTGCTAAATAAAGAAACGATTTCTTCTCGACAGCGATTTTTATATTATTATCTTCAAAAACTTTGTCGTTTTCGCCCAATTCTTTGTCAAATTTCAATTCGTATGACAAACCTGAACAACCGCCACTTTTTACGCCTACTCGAACGTAATCTTTGGCAGCGTCAAATCCGTCATCTTTCATCATATCAACGATTTTTTTGCTGGCTGTATCAGAAACTTTAATCATAGCTTATTTTGATTTTGTCTAAATTAACACTACAAAGATAAAACATTTTCAGATTATTCAAGTGATATAACATTTTTATAACAAATGTTTCTATAGAAAAAATTGATGTATTGTTGCTTTTATTAAGTTTTTCATTAAATTTGTATGAAGATGAAAACAAAACCGAACATTCCTGCTTTCCTTTTATGGGAATATGATTTGAATACATTTAATTATGACAAATCATATAAAATTGTTATTGAAAGAGTTTTAGAACGTGGTTCTATGGAAGACTGGAAAGAAATTGTTTCCTTTTATCCTTTAGAAAAAATATTAGAAACTATAGATTGGTCTGCACAGTTACAAGAAAGAGATAAAAACTTTAGTAAATTATTTTTAAAATCAGATTATTTCAATGTTGATTAAAGATCCTTTTATTATAAAACCAGAAACATTTTCATTGATTCAAGAACTACAATCATTAGAAATATTAAAAGATTTTTATTTAGTAGGCGGAACTGCTTTGGCATTAAAATTAGGACATAGAAATTCTATTGATATTGATTTATTTACCCAAAACGAATTTTCTACTCAAGAAATTGAAGAAGCAATTGCTAAAAACAAGATTTACACTAAATCTTTTGAAAGACAAAACACATTAATGTGCTTTATTAATTCTATAAAAACAGATTTCATTAGACACAATTATCCTTTTATAAATAAGCCTATTACAGAAGAAGGCATCACATATCTTTCTCTTGAAGATATTGCTGCTATGAAATTAAATGCAATTGCTCAATCGGGCAAAAGACTAAAGGATTTTATTGATATTTATTATTTGTTAGAACATTTTTCAGTAAATCAAATGTTAAACTTTTATTCTATTAAATATCCAAACAGTAATAAAATTATTGCTTTAAGAGGTTTGGAATATTTTGACGATATTGATTTAAATATTGATCCACCAATATTGAAAAAACCACTTCCTTTTTCAAAAATAAAGAAAAGAATTATAGAAGGTATTTTGAAATTAAATAAAATATTTTAACCCCATGAAATTATACCCAATAGAAGCTGGAAATTTTAAACTAGATGGCGGTGCTATGTTTGGTGTGGTGCCCAAAACCATTTGGAATAGAACTAATCCGGCAGACGAAAACAACCTTATTGATATTGCTGCAAGATGCTTATTAATAGAAGATGGTAATCGATTAATTCTTATTGACAACGGAATGGGCAACAAGCAATCGGAAAAATTTTTTAGTCATTATTCGCTTTGGGGAACACATTCTTTAGATAAATCATTAGCAAAATATGGCTTTCATCGTAATGATATAACCGATGTTTTTTTGACCCACTTGCATTTTGATCATTGTGGCGGAAGTGTGAATTGGAACAAAGACAAAACGGGTTATGAAGTTGCTTTTAAAAATGCCACCTTTTGGACAAACGAAAATCATTGGCAATGGGCAACCCAACCCAATCAGCGTGAAAAAGCTTCTTTTCTTTCAGAAAATATTTTGCCCATACAAGAAAGTGGTCAATTGAAATTTATTGAAAAACCAAATTCTGATTTTGGATATTCAAATGGAATGAATTTTGGCATTTTTTATGTAGATGGTCATACCGAAAAAATGATGATTCCACACATTCAATACCACGATAAAACCATTGTTTTTTGTGCCGATTTAATTCCAACTGCTGGGCACTTGCCTTTACCTTATGTAATGGGATATGATACTCGACCGCTTTTAACAATGCCCGAAAAATCGAAATTTTTAGAAAATTGTGCCGAAAATAATTTCTATTTATTTTTAGAACACGATGCACATAACGAAATAATAACAGTAGAAAAAACCGAAAAAGGTATTCGATTGAAAGAAGTTTTCAAATTTGAAGATATCTTAATCTAATGTTAATGCATTTTATAATTAAATTTAAATAAAATACTTTTAAACCAAATTTTTAAAAACTTAAAATGAAAATAATTAAATTAGTATGTGTTTCTGCATTTTCTGCAGTTTTATTGTCAAGTTGCTCGCCAAAATTAGCACCGATGTTAAGCACCAATAGTACTACTATTGACAAAACACCTTTAAAAACTTCTCCTGTTAAAGAGGAAGATAAAAAAAGATGGAGTCATCTTGATATTATAAAAGACACCATTCCTGGAATGAGCATTGACAGAGCTTATAACGAACTTTTGAAAGGGAAAAAAGCCACAAAAATAATTGTTAGCGTTGTCGATTCTGGTTTAGATATTGATCACGAAGATTTGAAAGGAAGAATTTGGAAAAACACCAAAGAAATTGCCGGAAACAACAAAGACGATGATAAAAATGGATTTGTAGATGATATAAATGGATGGAATTTTCTAGGAGATGCCACAAATGAACAACTAGAATTAACTAGAATTGTAAAAAAAGGAGACGCTTCTAATCCAAGTTATGCTGCTGCAAAAGCAGAGTTGGATAAAAAATTAGCAGATATTAAACCTCAAAAACCACAAGTTGATATGTTTGCAAAGGCTGATAAAGATATTAGAGATTTTTTGAAAAAAGAAAAATATACACTTGCCGATTTAAAAGCAATTACTTCAACAGATGCTTCTGTAAATAAAAGTAAGCAAATGATGATGAGTGTTGCTGCTCAAGCTGGTGAAGGTTTTCAAGATGAAATTAAAGAATATATCGATTATGTTTATGATCAATTAAATTATAATTTGAATGTTGATTTTCAAGGAAGAAAAACTGGCGATAATCCTGAAAATTTGGATACTAAATTCTACGGAAATAATAATGTAAAAGGACCAAATGTAGAAAATGCGCTTCACGGAACTCACGTTGCAGGAATTATTGCCCAACTAAAAGGAAACGGGAAAGGTGGTGATGGCGTTGTTGCAAATAATGTTGAAATCATGGCTGTAAGAGCAGTACCCAATGGCGATGAATATGATAAAGATATTGCATTAGCTATTAGATATGCAGTTGATAATGGTGCAAAAGTAATTAATGGAAGTTTTGGAAAAGACTATTCGCCTCATGCGGATTGGGTTTGGGAAGCAATAAAATATGCGGCTAGCAAAGATGTTTTAATTGTTCATGCAGCAGGAAACGATTCTAAAGATATTGATGTTGAACCAAATTTTCCAACAGATGAAGTTAACGGAAAAGAAATTTCTGATAATCTTTTAACTATTGGAGCTTTAAATAAAGAATATGGTTCAAATATTGTAGCTTCTTTTTCAAATTTTGGAAAAAAGAATGTGGATATTTTTTCTCCAGGAAATGAAATTTATGCCACTATTCCAAACAATAAATACAAATATTTACAAGGAACTTCAATGGCAGCACCCAATGCTGCAGGAGTTGCTGCTTTAATTCGATCTTATTATCCAACTTTAACAGCATCGCAAGTAAAACACATTTTGATGGATTCTGGAACACCAATTTCAATTAGTGTAACTGTTGGTGAAAATAAAAAATCGATTCCGTTTTCAAATGCTTGTGCTTCTGGAAAAATTGTAAATGCTTACAATGCCGTTTTAATGGCAGAACAAATGTCAAAAAAATAAAAAAACAGTTCTATTTTTGAGGAAGAACCAACGTTCTTCCTTTTTTATTTAATATATAATGAAAATGAAAAAACTTTTTTTAGCTTGTATTTTACTTTTATTTAGTTTTTCTAAATTATTTGCTCAAAATTCAAATTATTGGCAACAACATGTTGATTATAAAATGGAAGTTGAAATGGATGTAAAATCCTATCAATATAAAGGAAAACAAGAATTAGTTTATACAAATAATTCATCGGATACGCTTAAAAAAGTTTATTATCATTTGTTTAACAACGCTTTTCAACCCGGAAGTGAAATGGATATGCGACTGCAATCTATTAAAGATCCAGATGGTAGAATGGTTACTAAAATTAAAGTTGACGGAAAAGAAATTAAACAAAGCAGAATTGCCAATTTAAAACTCAATGAAATGGGCTATTTGCACGTTTCAAATTTTATGCAAAATGGCGTTGCTGCAAAAACAAAAGAAATTGAAACCATTCTTGAAGTCGAACTAAATCAACCCATTTTTCCTGGAAAATCAGCAACCTTTACTTTAGATTTTGACGGTCAAGTTCCAATACAAATTCGTCGTTCTGGAAGAAATAATACCGAAGGAATTGCACTTTCAATGAGTCAATGGTATCCAAAAATAGCCGAATTTGATTTTGAAGGCTGGCATGCCGATGCTTATATTGCAAGAGAATTTCATGGCGTTTGGGGAAATTTTGATGTAAAAATAACTATCGATAAAAATTATATTTTGGGTGGAACGGGCTATTTGCAAAACCCAAATGAAATTGGTTATAATTATCAAGAAAAGGATGTAAAAGTTGTAATTCCTAAAAAACAGAAAACACTTACTTGGCATTTTAAAGCACCAATGGTTCATGATTTTACTTGGGCAGCCGATCCAAATTATATTCATGATGTCGTTACAACTGATTTTGGAACAACACTTCATTTTTTATACAAAAACAATCCAAAAATTATAGAAAATTGGAAAAAGGCACAACAAAAAACGGTTGATTTAATGAAATTTTATAATTCATTTGTTGGAAAATATCCTTATAATCAATATTCAGTAATTCAAGGTGGCGATGGCGGTATGGAATATGCCATGTGTACTTTAATTCTAGGCGAAGGAACTCTTGAAGGACTTACTGGAGTAATTGCTCACGAAATGGGACATTCTTGGTTTCAACACATTTTGGCAAGTAATGAAAGTAAACACGGCTGGATGGACGAAGGTTTTACAAGTTATATTGAAGAAATATCGCTGAATGAATTATCAGATAAAAAAGCAGCTAATCCAATTCAAAGTTCTTATAATGCTTATTATAAGTTAGTTGAATCTGGTAAAGAGCAACCGCTTACAACTCACGCTGACAGATTTGATGAAAATAGAAGCTATAGCATAGCGTCTTATGTAAAAGGCGAATTATTTTTGTCGCAATTAGAATATCTAATCGGAAGAAAAAATCTGGAAAAAACTATAAAAAGATTTTACAGTGAATTCCAGTTTAAACATCCAACTCCAAACGACATAAAACGAACTGCCGAAAGAGTTTCGGGCGCCATTCTTGATTGGTATTTAGTGGATTGGACTCAAACCACAAACACAATTGATTATGGAATTAATGAAATTATAGAAGATGCTACCTCAACAAAAATAACTTTACAAAGAATTGGAAGAATGCCAATGCCAATTGATTTAACAATTGATTATAATGACGGAACTACCGAAAATTTCTATATTCCGTTGCGCATGATGAATTTTGAAAAAGAAAACCCAACACCCAACATAAAAAGAACCATTTTAAAAGATTGGGCTTGGGGAAATCTGAACTATGACTTTGTTATTGAAAAACCAAAAGCATCTATCAAAAAAATAACTATTGACAAAAGCGGATTAATGGCGGATGTTAAAAGAGAAAATAATGTTTATGAAAAATAAAAATAGTGGTTGGAAATAGAAATTAAAAATTATTGAAATTGCAACTTTTTATTTTATACCAAAGACTTGAATTAGAAATAATAAAAAGCGTCTTCCAAATGTTCAATATTGAATTTATTTCCGTCTTTATAAACGGCAACAATATCAAAGCGAATTTCTAAATCTAAATCGTTTATAATTATATATTCATTAGCGGCTTTTACTAGAAATTGAATTTTTTTGGTTTTTACAAAATCTTGTGGCATACCAAATTCTAACGACGAACGCGTTTTTACCTCAACAATTACGAGTATGTTTTCTTTTTGAGCAATAATATCAATTTCGGCTTTTTGAAAAGTCCAATTTTTTTCTAAGATTTCATAGCCGTTTTTTTGCAGAAAATCTACAGCTTTTTTTTCACCAATTTTTCCTAACTCATTATGTTCTGCCATGGGATTTTAGATTGTGGACCTGTCTGCCGACAGGCTGGTTAACGATTGTTGATTTTAGAATTACTTCAAAAATCAACAATCGATATTCTTAATTCGTTACTCAAATATCACTTTGCTTTCCAAATCGTTCACTTCCATTGTAACTTGTTTTCCAAAAATCAAAGCTCTATTATCTGCCAAATGACCCGCAGGAAAATTATATATTATTGGAATGTTGTAGTTTTTAGTAACATCGTCAATAATTTGAAGTGCATCTTTTCCCCACGGAATATCGTTGTCTTTCATTTTGGTCATGCCGCCCACAATAATTCCTTTTAAACTTTCGAGGCAACCGTTACGTTTTAGGTTCATCATCATTCGGTCGATATGATATAAATATTCGTCTAAATCTTCTATAAAAAGAATTTTATCCGAACAATCTATTGCCGATTCGGAACCAAATAAACTATACAAAATTGAAAGATTTCCGCCAACCAATTCGCCTTTTGCAGTACCGTAACGGTTTAAGTTTTCGCAAGGAACTTTATATTCTAAAGGTTCGCCAAAAAATGCTTTTCGCAAACTTTCTTTAGCTTCTTCGGATGCTTTTGAACTTATGGGCATAATTCCGTGAATGGAAGCATAGCCCATGGTGTTTAAATGACTGTGCAAAACCGTTACATCACTAAAACCAACAATCCATTTTGGACTTTGTTTAAACTTGGTAAAATCTAATAAATCAATCATACGAACCGTTCCATAACCACCACGAACACACCAAATGGCTTTGATGTTTGGATTGTCCAATTGCGTTTGAAAATCGGTAGCACGTTGTTCGTCTGTTCCTGCAAGTTGGTTGTTGTCGAGTCCAATTGTAGAGCCAATGACTACTTCCAATCCCCAGTTTTTTAACCAAGAAATGGCGGGTTGCAAGTTATCTTCAATGTTTTTACGAGCCGTGGCTACTATGGCAATAGTGTCGCCATTTTTTAAATTAGGTGGAAAAATCATTTTTTTTTGAGCATGAAGGTTAAATGAGAAAATAGAAAATAGAATAAAGAATATAAATTTTTTCATTAGTGATAATAAAACATGATTACAAATATAAGAATAATGTTCTTATTTAACGATTGCCCTAGCCCAGATAGGAACGGCATCCTTTTTTTGCCTTCTTTAGGCAAGAAAAGATATAGTGGATGGCTAGCTTCAAATAAAAAATAAAACTATCAAATCTATTGCTTATTTTTGCAATATATATACAGAATTTACAATGACAGAAAATCCACAAAGATATACCATTACGGCAGCCTTGCCTTATACTAACGGGCCAATTCACATTGGGCATTTGGCGGGCGTTTATGTTCCTGCCGATATTTTTTCGAGATATTTACGACTGCAAGGAAAAGACGTAGCGTTTGTGTGCGGAAGCGATGAACACGGCGTGGCTATTTCGATGAAAGCCAAAAAAGAAGGTATTTCACCACAAGAAGTAATTGACAAATACGACAGAATTATTAGAAATTCGTTTATAGATTTCGGAATTTCGTTTGATAATTATTCGCGAACTTCGTCTAAAATTCATCACGATACGGCTTCAGAATTTTTTAGAAAATTATATGATAACGGCGATTTTATTGAAGAAGTTACCGAGCAATTGTATGATGCTAAAGCAGACCAATTTTTGGCTGATAGATTTGTAGTGGGAACTTGCCCAAAATGTGGCAACGAAGAAGCCTATGGTGATCAATGCGAAAAATGTGGTTCGACCTTGAATGCCACCGATTTAATCAATCCAAAATCTGCAATTACGGGTGAAACACCCATTTTAAAATCGACTAAACACTGGTTTTTGCCTTTGGATAGATATCAAGATTTTTTGAAAGAATGGATTTTGGTTGGTCATGCTAAAGATTGGAAAACCAATGTGTTAGGTCAAGTAAAATCGTGGTTAGACGACGGATTAAAGCCTCGAGCCGTAACCCGCGATTTAGATTGGGGAATCGATGTTCCGGTTGAAGGTGCCGAAGGAAAAAAACTATATGTTTGGTTTGACGCACCTATTGGTTATATTTCTTCCACCAAAGAATGGGCAGCTCGAGAAGGGAAAAACTGGGAAGATTATTGGAAAAATTCAGATACAAAATTGGTTCATTTCATCGGAAAAGACAATATTGTGTTTCATTGCATCATTTTTCCTGCCATGTTAAAAGCCGAAGGAAGTTATATTTTACCCGAAAATGTGCCTGCCAATGAATTTTTAAATTTGGAAGGAAACAAACTTTCTACTTCTAAGAATTGGGCGGTTTGGTTGCACGAATATTTATTAGATTTTCCAGAAAAACAAGATGTTTTGCGTTATGCATTGACTTCAAACGCACCCGAAACTAAAGATAACGACTTTACATGGAAAGATTTTCAGGCGAGAAACAACAACGAACTGGCGGCAATTTTTGGAAATTTCATCAATCGAGTGGTGGTTTTAACCAATAAATATTATGATGGAATTGTGCCAAGCCCCCTAACCCCCGAAGGGGGAACTCCAAACTTCACGGATTATGACAACGAAGTTTTAGCCGAATTAAAAGCCTATCCAGCAGTAATTTCTTCGTCTATTGAAAGATACCGATTTAGAGAAGCTCAAGGCGAATTGATGAATGTTGCCCGATTGGGAAATAAATATCTTGCCGACGAAGAACCTTGGAAAATGGTAAAAACCAATCCGGAACGAGTAAAAACTCAAATGTATATTGCTTTGCAAATTGCAACCGCATTACGCGTTTTATGCGAACCTTTTTTGCCTTTTACCGCTTGCAAATTATCAGGAATTTTGAAAACCGATTTGAATTTAAGTTGGAAGGATGTTTATGAGAAATCAGACTTAGTTCCTGCAGGACATAAAATTGGTGAAGCCGAAATCTTATTTACACAAATAGAAGACGCTGAAATTCAAAAACAAATAGACAAACTAGAAGCTACAAAAAAGGCAAATATAATGGAAAATCAAGTAATTGAACCACAAAAAGAAACGTCAACTTTTGAAGATTTTTCAAAATTAGATTTACGTGTTGGAACTATTTTGGAAGCCGAAAAAATGCCAAAAGCCAACAAATTGTTAGTTTTAAAAGTCGATACAGGAATTGATATTCGTACCATCGTTTCAGGAATTGCAGAGCATTTTTCACCGGAAGAAGTAATTGGAAAACGCGTTACGGTTTTAGTGAATTTGGCACCAAGAGCCTTGCGTGGCGTTGAAAGTCAAGGCATGATTTTGATGACCAACAACACCGAAGGAAAATTGGTTTTCGTCAATCCAGATGCTGATGGGGTTGAAAATGGGGCGTTGATTAGTTAAAATAATTTTACTATTATTTTTTTAAACCATTAAGAAAATTAAGGCTTAATAAAACTTAATTTTCTTAATGGTTTAAAATCTAAAAAAATCAAATTAAAAACAAGTTCTTAATTTTAAGAAAAAAACAATGAAAAACTTCATCTCCAATCTCCCGAAAGCCGAATTGCATTTACATATTGAAGGTTCGTTTGAACCCGAATTGATGTTTGCTTTGGCACAACGAAACAAAATAGAAATTCCATATAAAACCATTGAAGAAGTTAAACAAGCTTACAAATTTTCGTGCTTGCAAGATTTCTTGAACATCTATTATGCAGGCGCAAGTGTATTAATAAACGAACAAGATTTCTACGAATTGACCTTGGCATATCTAACCAAATGCAAGGAAGAAAACATTGTTCACACCGAAATAATGTTCGACCCACAAACGCACACCGAAAGAGGAATTGCATTTGAGATTATCATTAACGGAATTCAACGTGCACGAAATGAAGCTCAAGAAAAATGGGGAATTTCATCGCTTTTGATTATGAGTTACTTGCGTCATCTATCCGAAGAAGCTGCTTTTGAAACTTTGAAACAATCGTTACCTTTTAAACATTTAATAAAAGCCGTTGGTTTGGATTCTAGCGAAAAAGGAAATCCTCCTTCAAAGTTCTATAAAGTTTTTGAAGCTTCGGCCAAAGAAGGCTATGTTTTGTTGGCTCACGCTGGCGAAGAAGGTCCAGCCGAATACGTTTGGGAAGCCATTGATGGGTTGAAAATTGTACGTATCGATCACGGAAATAATTGCTTGACCGACGAGAGTTTGGTTAATGAAATCATCAAAAGAGATATGGCACTAACCGTTTGTCCGTTGTCCAATTTAGAGTTGAAAGTCGTTACCAATTTAAAAAATCATCCTTTAAAAAAGATGTTAGATAAAGGAATAAAAACCACTGTTAACTCAGACGATCCAGCTTATTTTGGTGGTTATTTGAATCAGAATTTTATAAAAATTCAAGAAGCATTAAATTTATCGAAAGAAGATTTGGTTGTTCTAGCTAAAAATTCGTTTCAATATTCATTATTAGACGAAAAACGAAAATTGGAACTGCTAAATTTGGTTGATGAATATGCTTTAAAAAATTAAAAAAATGAACCCAAAAATAATAGCTTTCGATGCCGACGATACTCTTTGGCACAACGAACCTTATTTCGATGAAGCTCAAGCCAAATTCTGCGAACTGTTTGCTGATTATGCTTCCAATCAAGAAATATTGCAATTGATTTTAAATCATCAAGTTAAAAATTTACCGCTTTATGGTTTCGGGATTAAGGCTTTTGTTTTGTCAATGACTGAATCTTCATTGGAACTTACCAATCATCAGATTAATGGAAAAGGAATCGAAAAAATTATCAAAATAGGAAAAGATTTACTGCAAAAACCAGTAGAACTTTTGCCCGAAGTTGAAAATGTATTGCAACAATTAAAAGAAAATTACAAATTAGTTGTAGCCACAAAAGGCGATTTAAAAGACCAACATAGGAAATTGCACGATTCAGGAATTGGTCATTATTTTCATCATATAGAAGTAATGAGTGATAAAAAAGAATTGGATTACGAAAAAATGTTACTCCGGTTAGACACAAAACCTCAAGATTTTATAATGATAGGAAATTCCTTAAAATCAGATATTTTGCCCGTTTTGAATATTGGAGGTCACGGATATCATATAGCTTATCATACCACTTGGGAATATGAAAAAATTGATTTTGAAATTGAACATCATAACTTCAAATCATTAGAAAAAATTACTGATGTTTTACCAATTTTATTGCAATAATTTTTTTAACCTTAAGATTTTATATAACCATTTGGTATTATTTAAAAAAGGGAATTTAAAGTTTTATTTGGATTAGATATTTTGGATTTTCTTTTATTTGGCATAGAAAAACTAATAAATTCCCTTTTTTTAAATAAATTTGAAGATCATAATTCAACTTAGAATCAAAAAGAATTCAAAATTGATAACACATCATCACCATAATTTGCAACTCTAACGTCGCCAAAACTTTTTACTTTTTTTAGCTCTTCCAAATTTTGAGGATTTGATTTTACAACAGAAAGCAAATGCGAATTATGGCAAACTCTAAAAGCAGACCAACCTAACTTTTGAGCTAAATCATTGCGCCATTGTTTCAAGGCAGTGAAGATTTCTTTCTCTTTTTCAGTTAGTTCCATTTCTGGAATTGGTTTTTGGTTGCTTTTTTTGGGTTCATAGAAAACTACAGCTGACCAAAAATCGACCGTTGTTGTTGTAACAAAATTTGTTGAAGTGAGTTTTACTTCAACCGAATCTAGAAACTGATTCATTTTTTGTTGGTCGTTTTGACAATTATCTTTGTCCAATCGGAGGTTAAAAACTTTGATGTTCATAATTTCAGATTTTAAAATTAATTACTTACCTAAAACAAATAAATCTGATGCAACAACTTCTGTAATGTAGCGTTTTTGTCCGTCTTTATCATCATAACTTCTGTGAGTTAGTTTTCCTTCGGCGGCAACTTCTTGACCTTTGATAACATTTTTTTCAATATAATCGGCCGTTTTGCCCCAAGCTGCAATTTTGTGATAAAACATTTGCTCGGCTTTTTCTCCGTTTTCTTTCAGCAACTCTTCGACGGTTACAATTGTAATGCTGGCAAATTTTTTTCCTCCATCAAGGTTTTTTATTTCTGGTTCGAAAGCAATATTTCCAATTAATTGAACGTTGTTTTTTAAAGTATTCATGGCGTATAAAATTTAATAATGTTAGTGGTAAATAAAAATGATTTTTGAAATTGTAACGAATTAATTTTTTCCAATTAGAAGCATTTCGTTGGCAACAACTTCTGTAACGTAGCGTTTTTGTCCGTCTTTGTCTTCATAGCTTCGGTGCGTTAACTTTCCTTGAATGGCAATTTCTTTTCCTTTAGTTACATAGTTTTCAATGATTTCTGCAAGTTTGCCCCAGGCACTTACTCGGTGCCATTCGGTTTTTTCGGTTTTATCACCGTTTTCTTTGTAAAAAACTTCGTTAGTTGCAATTGAGAAATTGGCTAACTTTTTTCCTCCGTCAAAATTTTTGATTTCTGGATCTTGACCTACATGTCCGATTAATTGTACTTTGTTTTTCATGGCTTGTAAAATTTAAAATGGCTTATAATAAAATTGTTTTTGTCTTATTGAAATTTTGGTATTGCAATTGAAATTGTTTTTTGCAATGATGTTTGTTTCATTTCGACGATGCAAAGTTGTGGCGACTTGCAAACTTTATTCGGTTGATTACCATTTAATATCGGTTGTAATTATTTGTAACCGTTTGTAAACGGAAAATTTTTATTATATTTGTCTGAAAATAAAAGTATTAATAGGGTAATTTCTAAACTAAAAAACATTTTCTAAAATTATAGAAAAAAGCAAGAATTTTATAAAAAACACCAAAAACGTTCGTTCAAAAGAAAGCATGGACATAGAAAAATTAAAATATCCGATTGGCAAATTTGTAATGCCAAAAAAAATTTCAGCTGCTGAACTTGAGAATTGCATTACTCAAATTGAAGAATTTCCAAGTAGGATTTTAGCATATACAAACGGTCTTTCGGTGGCGGAATTAAATTATAAATACCGCCCCGATGGTTGGACAATTAAGCAAGTGGTGCATCATTGTGCCGATAGTCATTGCAATAGTTTTATTCGATTTAAGCTGGCTTTAACCGAAGATTTGCCCACAATAAAACCATACGATGAAGCAAAATGGGCAGAACTTATTGATGGAAATGACGACGAAATTTTGGCATCGTTAAAGATTATTGAGGGCATTCATTATAAATGGGTTTTGCTGATGAACAGTTTGGATAAAGTGCAATTGAAAAAACAATTTAGGCATCCGGAAAGTCAAAAAATTTATTCGCTTGATGAAGTTATTGCTTTATATTCGTGGCATTGCAACCATCATTTGGCGCATATTGAACAAGCCATTTTGTATAAAGGACAATTTTAAATTTGGCAATATGGAACACAAACCAAAATCTATTCGCCCTTTTATTGGAGCCAAAAATTATGAAATTTCAAGAAGTTTTTATCGTGATTTGGGATTTACCGAACATGAAATTTCACACAATATGAGCTATTTTGAATCTGAAAAAATAGGATTTTATTTGCAAAATGCTTTTGTGGAAGATTGGATAAATAACACCATGGTTTTTATGGAGGTAGATGATGTGGACGTTTTTTGGAACGAATTAACGAAACTTGATCTTACTTCAAAATATGATGCCGTAAAACTGGTGCCAGTTCGTGAACTAGATTGGGGAAAAGAATGTTTTGTGCACGATCCATCGGGAATTTTATGGCATTTTGGCGAATTTAATAAATTATAATTATGAGTAAAAATTGTTTAGAATGTAACGAAAAAATTGTGGGTAGAGAAGACAAAAAGTTTTGTAGCGACGGCTGCAGAAATGCCTACAACAACAAAATTAACAAAGACAGTACCAATTATATGCGCAATGTGAACAACAAATTGCGTAAAAATTATAGAATTTTGGCTGAAGCAAATCCAGAAGGAAAAGCGAAAATTTCAAGAACAAAATTATTGAGCAAAGGATTTGATTTTGAATTTTTTACAAGTATTTTATCAACCAGCACAGGAAATACCTATTATTTTGTCTATGATCAAGGATACCGACTTTTGGATAATGATTATTATTTGTTGGTTAAAAAGGAATATTAAGTAGCAGGTGTTAGGTTGTAGGGATTAGGTTGTAGGGATTAGGTTGTAGGGATTAGGTTGTAGGGATTAGGTTGTAGGGAGTAAATTTAAAATTATATAAATGAAAAAAATGAAAAAAAATTATCCATCTATTTTCCAAATGATAGTGCTTATAGCACTAATTTATGGGGTTTTCTATTTTATGATGCCTCAAAATTATGATTTGAAAGAAGCACCACTTTCAGAATTTTCTACAAAACGTGCTTTAGAAAAAGTGAAGGAAATTGCTGTAAAACCGCATTATGTTGGCTCGAAAAACCATGAAGTTGTTGCACAGTATTTGGTTAAAGAATTACAAAATTTAGGATTACAACCGTCACTTCAAGAAGGATTTACCATGACCGAAAAAGGGACTTTGGTTTATTCAAAAAATATTTTAGCTCGAATAAAAGGCAACTCGACACCTACATCTTCAAAAGCTTTGTTATTGCTTTCACATTATGATTCGGCGCCCCATTCTTATTCACCTGGTGCTAGTGATGATGCTTCGGGCGTAGCAACGATTTTAGAAAGTGTTCGGGCATTTCTGTATAATAAAACAGTTCATAAAAACGATATTATTATCTTATTTACCGATGCCGAAGAGTTGGGTTTGAATGGTGCTGCTCTTTTTGTAACGCAACACAAATGGGCAAAAGAAGTGGGTTTGGCGTTGAATTTTGAAGCTCGTGGTTCGTCGGGGCCAAGTTATATGTTGATGGAAACCAACAACGGAAATGCCAAAATGGTGGATGCTTTTTCTGCTGGAAATGCAGCCTATCCGGTTTCTAATTCGTTGATGTATAGCATTTATAAAATGTTGCCCAACGATACTGATTTGACCGTTTTTAGAGAAAACGGTAAAATTCAAGGGTTTAATTTTGCCTTTATTGACAGTCATTTCAACTATCATACGGCACAAGATAATTACCAAAATTTAGACAAAAAAACTTTGGCACATCAAGGTACATATTTGTTTCCCTTGTTGAACTATTTTGCAAATTCCGATTTATCAAACCTGAATTCTAACGACGATAAAGTCTATTTTAATGTGCCTTTTTCATTTATTTCGTATCCGTTTTCATGGATTTTTCCGATGTTGCTTTTAGCTTTTGGTTTGTTTTTTGTGTTCATTTTTATTGGTTTAGGAAAACAAGTTGTGCGATTGGATGAAATATTTAAAGGATTTATTCCGTTTTTTGGAGCTATGTTTTTGGCTGGATTTACAACTTATTTTGGCTGGAAATTGTTGCTTTCTATTTATCCTCAATACAATGATATTCTTCACGGTTTTACTTATAACGGACACGATTATATTTATGGTTTTGTGAGTTTAACATTGGCAATATGTTTTATATTTTACAAAAAAGAATCCAAAAGAAACTCTGAAATGAGTCAAATTATTGCACCATTATTGGTTTGGTTGTTGCTCAATATCGGAATTTATATCAAACTACAAGGTGCAGCTTTTTTGATGCTTCCGGTTGTTTCAAGTATATTAATGTTGGGTTATTTTGTGATTACTCAAAAATCGAATGTAGTTCTGAATTTCGTTTTAGCATTGCCAACACTTATAATTTTAGTTCCTTTTATTCAAATGTTTCCAATTGGTTTAGGATTGAAAATTTTGGTTGGTAGTTCTATTTTAACGGTTTTAAGTTTTGTATTGCTGTTGCCTATTTTTGGTTCGTTTTCTAATAAAAAAACGTGGGCAACGATATTTTTTTTATTAGCAATTGGATTATTTTTAAAAGCGCATCAATCGTTTGATTATGTTAAAGGAAAAGCCAAACCAAACAGCTTAAATTATATTTTAAATGGCGACTCTAACAAAGCCTATTGGGCAACTTATGATAAAAATTTAGATGTTTGGACTACAAGTTATTTAGGTAAAAACCCAAAAGACGGAAAACCTTTAAACACCAATAAATTGTATAGCAAATATGGTTCAGAATATACTTTTATGGCAGAGGCCCCTTTGAAAAATACAGCCAAACCAACCATTGAATTTATAAAAGATTCGACTATTGGAAATAAAAGATTTCTTAAAATTGTGATTTCGCCCAATAGAAATGTCAACAGGTATGATATTTTTTCAAACACAAAAATCAATAATTTAAAAGCAAACGGCGTACAATCGATTGATTTGAAAAGTAACATTATCACAAAAAATTCTA
>JFJP01027133.1_pt1 | contig 19580 bp, 7 predicted proteins | sample 431651 | NCBI WGS metagenome assembly JFJP01 (sample SAMN02602958, study PRJNA72255) | Microbial mat metagenome, whole genome shotgun sequencing project. | biome: fresh water; feature: sink hole; material: water; isolation source: purple microbial (photo- and chemosynthetic) mats found in...
TACAGGAGTGAAAGTCTTATTTGGAATCTTTGGTTTTATTTCTTTTTTTTCTTCAACTTCTTCATATTCCCATACATCTTTGCTTACTATTTTTCATTCAAATTTAAAATTTCTGATTTTCTATACCCAAATGCCCTTTGGCATTTAATTCTTCAATAGTTTTTTTAACTCTCTTCTTTTTTTTCAATATTTCATATTTCTCTTCAACTGGATTAGAGTTTTCCTCATCATTCCTTGGCAAATTAATTGGAGGTTTGTTTTGCTCCTGTTCTTTAACGATCTCATTTTTAGGGATTTCCTTTGTTTCTTTTATTTTGGTTTCTTTTAATTTTGTTTCTTTTGATTTTTTTTCTTTTGATTTGATTTCAGTTGTTTTTGTTTCTTTTTTTTCATTTGTTTCTTTTTTTTCATTTGTTTCTTTTTTTTCATTTGTTTCTTTTTTTTCATTTGTTTCTTTTTTTTCATTTGTTATTGTTTCATTTATTATTGTTTCATTTGTTTCTGATGGAGCATTCTGCTCATTTTTTTTTTTTTCCTGCTCATTCATAATTTTTTCTGCTTCTTCCATGCCATAATAACATTCTTCCTCGTTATTTTCCTCAACGATTTTTTCTTGAGATTGTTCATTTTTTAAAGATGTTTTCGTATTTTTTGAAAAAACTTTTTCCTCTTTTACAATTTTTTTTGGTTTCTCAATTTTTGGTTCCATTTTTATTTTTGGCTCAATTTTGGTTTCAAGTTTCGTCTTTTTTAGGGTGGGTTGAGGTAAATTTTGCTTAATATCTTCAGGCAAAGTAGTTTTTTTCACATTATTTATTTTCTTAATCTCCATTGAGTTTGAAATACTAACAGGTTTTAAACTATTTTTGCTTTTTTGGGTTGAAATTGGATTAGCTTTTGGTTCTTATCATTAAAAAATTGTATTATTTCATTTCAAAACACTAAAAAAAGACCTTGTGATGAAGTTTTTAAATTGGAATTATTTTTAGGGGTTTTGTCAGGTAGGGAGTTTTTTTGTGGATTTATTGATAAATCTCTGATTGAAGAATTGAGATGTTGTATATTATAGCTTTTAAATGCATTTTTTATATGTATTATGAGTCAAATATTCATTTTTACATCTCTCCTTCTTCATGAACTCCGAGAATTAATTGATGGATCTCTTGATTTGAGATTTTTTGTGGACTTAAAGCATATAAATAACAATCTACAATGGATTCTTTTTTTTCTTTATCGCTCAAAAAGTCTAATTTTGTTTAAACATAAAAAATTAAAAGTGAAAACCGATCAATTCTTCCTCTGAAATCAAACAATTATTCAAGGTTGTTTTGTCCCTTATATAGGATAGGATAAACACTGCTTTGATTTCTTCTAAATGATTTGAATAGAACTCACGCATTTTGCTTTATAAATTTATAGGTCATAAAATGTAAAGAAAATGGCTCAAACTTTTGAATAATGTTCAATGGCAATGATAAATGCTTTGAGAGAAAACAACAGGCCACCTAATAATTAAAAAATGATGTTATTTAAATTATTTCAAAGAGATAAAACAACTGGCTTTTGTTCATCAAATAAAAGAGAGGAAAGGGTTTGCTCGAAATCAGTCATTAGGATAATAAAACTTAGCGGGAATTTGGAAAATAAATTAAATTTGTTTGACTATTATAAAATATTTATTTTTTAAAAAATATTTTTAAAAAAAAATAATTTTTTTTAAATATTTTTTGATTTCTTGAAGCTTTTTTTTTTTTTTATAAAAAGAAAGAATACAAAACAAATTAAAAAAAATTGTGTGTGTTTTTTTAAACTAGTAAATTAAACTTTTATTCATTTTTTCTTTTAATTGTCCGAATTTCAGCTTTCTATAATATAAATTTTTAATTTCACTTATTTCTAAGTCTCTAAATAATTTTTTGAGTAAACACAAAGAAATAAAAATGGGAAACTTTTGCATTTTCTGGTAAAAACAAAATTTTTTCATTGCTTCTTATCTGCTGATCATCATTAAATTTGACTGTAATATGATCTTCCAAATTTTTGAAAATTTTCTGGTAATCATGCTTAATTCGTTTAATTTAATAGATTTTGTAAAACAACATAAAGAGTTTTAAACTCCTAATTTTTTAAGCATATGCATGATTTTTCAATCTTAAAAAATTTAATATTTCTGAGATCTTCATTGATTCAAAGATTTTGCAAGAAACCTTTTGATATTCGTATTTTGACTTCTTGCAAATATCCTGTATTTTCTCCAAAATTTGTACCATAAATATCAATGATGTGACCTTTATCATAATTCTCCAATTTAGTAAACGCATGGATTATTGATTATTGTTGGATCTAAATTCTCAAAAAAAAATAAGACCGCACAAAATAATAATTAACATTTAATTCTTCAATTTTTTTTTTAAATATATTATGTTAATTTTTCTAATAAAGTTTCTTAAATTTAAGTTAATTTTCAAAAAAACGCATAAAAAAATCTCCATTCTTTGTTTTTATCGACAATTCTCCATTCTTATTCTCCTTGTAAATAGAAAACCCAAGGTGGTACATCTCCTTTTTCTAAACAAAACTTCCCATTAAAACTCATCCAAATAAAAAAAATAAAAAACCTGTGGAAATAATCAATCTTCCATTCACGGAAGTATTCGGAACAGCTTTATAACTAACTTGTATAGATATCCCTTTTTTCGCCTAAATAAAAAAAATTAAAAACTTTCTAAAAACCAATGATTTACATCAATCTTTAAAGGACTTTTCACTGAGGTGGTAAACGAAGGATTATCAGTTCTGATCATAAATTCGCAAGCTTCAAAGAAAGGATTCTTAAAATCAATAGGTGGAGGTTTAGCTCCTCCTACTTTATGAGGTCCTTTTGGTTGTGGAGCTGAGCTTTGTCCAATTAAAATACTGCTATATTCTCCTCCTTCATTTGAAGTAACTGTTAACACAGCTCTGCTTTCCATTAAAGTGCTTGGCTCGAACCTTATATTCAGAATGATATCAACCCCTTCAAAAGCATCAGCTGGTGGAGCTTTAATAATAGGGTTATCCACAATGAAGTCTATTGGAACTAAAGTCTTTTTATCACTTTTTGCATCAATAGGGGCTTTAACCCCCAATTTTTCTATTTTGCATTGATAATCAGTGGGTTTTTTTAGATAATGTGTGAATTTGAAGTTTTGGATAATGTCAGTTCCCAAAGAAGTTTTAAAGATCATTGAACGTTGGATAGTTGAAGGCAAACCTGTGAGATTGAGTATATACACAAATTCTCCTAATTCTGGCGATGTTAATTTGCATTTAGATTGCAACACACTGACGATCAAAGGTCGGAAAAGAACCTCAAACCCGAATTCAGACTTTGCAGGGATCGTAAAGGTCGGAGGATTGAAGGTTATGATATCATGTTCTGCTGTAAGATTCTCTTTTTTGATCGTGATTGGAACATTCAATGGATTCTCAATTGTTATCAGCTTAGAGATCGTTTCTCTTACAATAGAAACCATTTCGATTTTGCCTAAAGGATCTGCTGGACCGATATTGATATTCTAAATTAAATTTTCTTTTATTTATAAATAATGAAATTTTTACAAGTTTATAGAAAATAAATTCATATGTCGTAATGTTTTTGAAATAAACTGTGAGTTTATTTGCAGTTTGCTTTAAACCATAAACCGTTAATTTGTAATCCTTTGAACTTTCATTGACATCGATTGTGTTAGCTCCGTTGATGAAAATTGTAGGGTCTTCGACATCGAGTTGCCAAGTAACATTGAATCGTTGAACGTTTTTGAGCCAGTTTTTAATCTGTAGGATTTGCATATGGTTCTTCTTCGCTTTCATCTGAACATCCAATGTACCAGCTACACCAGGGGGCTTACTTACACCAATCAAACTATACATAATGGCACTTCCTAAATGCATTAAAACAAATTAGAAAAATAAGAAAATCTCATAAATATTAACAAAAATAATAAAAAATATAAAAATTTAAAAAAAAAAAATCAAATAAAAATACCATCTGGCAATGGGAAAAACAAGCTTCCATCATGTGTTTCCTCCTTAATCTCTGGCACTTGTGGGTTTTTCGTCATCGTAAGCGGTTTATAAACGACTTCAAATTCAGCCTGTCCATTTGCGGGCACATCTAAAAACTCCTTCCCTTCAAAATAACCCTTGGTCGAGTCCAAATTGCTAGATAAAATCGCTTTTATTCTCCACGGTTTTGCAGTCGGATTCTTCACCATAATTTTCTTCTTTTCTACATTGCGAACAAGAGCTTCAAGTCTCACTTCTTGCATCATTTCTTTTGGCTGAGACACACATTTTCCCAATAGATTCACAAATAAAGGTTCAGATCCTTCTATCTGACATTTAACCTTTTTGAACTGAATATCATTATCAAGCACATTTGGATGAAAAGTCACTTCAAAGAAAATATCCTCATGTGGAGGCAAAAATCCACTTTCTGGCATAATTGTGAAGAATTTCTTGCAAAAAGCCAGATCCCAAGAGAATTTCGAGCCAATATCCCCTAAATTCGCTAATTGTAGCGTTTTTGTCAATTTTGAATTCACAACAACAGATCCGAAACCCAAATTTTCTTCCATTAGCTTCATTTCATGGCCATAACAGGAGCCATTTATATTCAAAAGTTTTCTCGTTTCATTATTTTCTACGATTTTATAAAAGAGTTCTTCTTTAAATTGATGCAAACGAGACTTTGGATTAAATCTGATTTCCACATCTTTTTTTTCTTTTGGATGTATTGTGAATTCCTTAAGAGGAAAGACTTGTATATGATTTTTCTTGAGATCTTCAAGTAGATTTCCGCAATCAAAGTTCAAATTTATTGCCTTCTTTGAATAGTTTATCAAAGAAACAGTTCTTGTGACATCTTGCCCCACTTTCAATATACCAAAGTCTATATGCTGATCCTCAGTTCTTTCTAATTCGAGCTTGAATTGTATCCCTTCTCCGACAATCTTCAAATCGATTTTAAACAGATTGTTTATATCTAAAGAGATAATTTCTTCATAACTCATGAATTCTCTTGGCGTGAACACTACTGGAATCTTCAAGATATTCAGTTCTTTCTGTGTATTCTTCTCGTATTGCAAAGGTAATAACACTTGTCCTGAAGCCAATTGGAAGTCCAAATAAGGTTTTTTCTCAAAAGGTGTCTCTATAGACATAGCAGCATTATCTCTATTTTTCATCTCTAACTCCTTCATAATCGGCAAAGGCTGCTTTAATACGAAACAAGGCCCGAAGTTATATTCAATAAAAGATAATTCAACACCAGGTTTTCTCGCATTTCCTCTGATTTCTAAGAAATAAGTTGGGCCAGAAACTATTGACAATGTGAGGATATTCTGCTTGGCTTTGAACTTATATTCAGCAATAGGAGCGAACATTATCTCGATTTCCCGTTTATCTCTCTTTTTTACTGTGCCAATTTCAGGTGAAATTGTAAGGAAACTCATTTGTGAAGTTTTTTTACATGAGAAATCGAAATTAAAATCGCCATTATTCTCAATAATCAAATGCCTGGTTTTTTTTTCATTGATGAAAATATCTCCAAAATCTAAGATTTCCTTTGGATCAGCAGGATTCAAAGCAACGTTGTTCCCTTCATAGAAGACCTGATGATGTAAAATATACCCAATTCCTTTTACATTCAGGGAAATCGGTCTTGATTTTCTCTTGATATTACACAAAAGATTGTAATTGAACTCTCTTTCTAGCTTGGGAATAAAAGTTATTTCTATTGATATTTCCGAATTCTCCTTCACAACACCACTGATAGGATTCACAAATAAAGAATCAGCATATTCAGGATCTCCTCTTATACTTTCTTTATCGAAAAAGAATGGTATTGGAATATCATCAAGATTCTTCAAGGTAACCACTTCTTTATTCTTCCCACCTAGCAACAAAGGCCCAAAATTAACTTTCCCGACATCAATGAAGACATTTGCTTCTTTCACAAAGCCTACAATAAGGAAATAATGAATGATTTTCTCACTGGGAATCTCAAAAGTCCAATAACTTTCGTGAATACCCACAACTTCTGGAGAATATTCAAAGATCATTTCGCATTTTTTGCCGGATAAAATAACTCCTTTACTGATCACACTCTTGAAGAAACCTGAATAAGTAGGATTAGCACCTGTTGGCAGTTTATCTTCTTCTATACGTTTCCATTCAAATTCATAACCCTGATTAGTAGGATTCACAGCATAGAACTTCTTTACATTTTTTATCTTTGTTCCCAACGATTCGAACTCTATTATGCTGAATTTTTGGTCAAGATCCGGTTTTTTTTGTCGGAAATTATTCGGAGGAAGCTCAAAATGACATAAAGGCCTTTCAGTTTCTCCGTCGAGCTCTACGATTAATTTCTGCTGATTTGGGTCGAGATTCTCAATAGAAATCAAAAGGAGTCTGCTATTACTTTCTTCAACTTCTGTTGGACTGAACTTCACTGTGAATATCTCATCACAACCACCAGAAATCGAGCCGTTTTTAGGATTTATTAGATAATAACCAGGATCATAGACGCCTGTTTCTGAATCCACGAGCTTACAGACATATTTCATCTTTATTGTTGAAGAATTACGTAATTTGAATTGGAAACTCCTTGTAGTGTACATAGAGGTTGGCTTGAAGAAAATCTCTTTTATTTCGCATTCATATCGCGCATAATCTGCGATTGCAGAAGTCTTTAAATTCAATGTTTTTTCAGTTTTATCGACAATAGAAATCTCAGGCTCTGGTATAGGATCTTCAATAGGGATATTTGCTTCTTCATTGTTGTCTATCATCGGCATTTGTTCTTCTTCTTTCTCCTTTTCTGCAATTTTCTTCTTATCAAGCTTTTTCTCAGGAATTTTCTTCGCACCAGGCTTCTGTTTAGCTAATAAAACGGCTTTTTCAAGCTCTTCTTGTCTTCTTTTCTGCAATTCTTCTTCACGTTTCTTCTGTAACCAATCGCTTTCAGTTTTTGTGACATATTTCACATTTGTCATTGAATCATCCCATTCTTTAAAAAGTCCATCATGTCCTTGAATAATCTGATTGGTTTCACACATCAAATTGAACATTTTGTGTATAACTGCTTTATTCGATCGAAAATTCAAAAGAATATTCTTTGAGCCTTTTCCATTCAAATGCCCGCATCGAGGAGTAAAGGTGAAATCTTCGCAGCCTTGCGTATTCCAATTGAATTTTATCTGATTAGAACTGTGATTTTTCAAAGCAAAGACGAGTTTTTTATCAGTAGCTATCACGGAATCCCCTAGATTCACTTCATCATCTAAATCTTCGGGCAAATTCTCAAAAGTCACATCTTCGTAAAAACCTTCACCCACTATAGAAATCTTCGTAACTTCGTATGGATTATTCAAAGTCTGCATCGAAATTACCCATTGTTTATTGCCAGAACTTTTCGGCTTGAACTCAACATTGAAAACCTGCGAGGTTTTCGGCAATAAACTGAAAGAAACCTGCCCTGCGAACTTGAAATTCTCATTGGGATTTATTTCGAATTTTACTGTTCCTGGCACTTGTCCATCATTCTTTAACACAATAGCCAATATCACCGTTTTATCGACCCTAGTCCTGGGGAATTTCAACACAGGCATCCCATCTAAATACTCTTTAGGCTTCTCAATTTTTAGAGTCGGTAAAGCACCTTCTCCTCTTAAATCAAAAACTAATTTATGTGTTTTTGGATTATTTTCACCGTTTTCTACTATAGCTTCGAAGATTCCTGTGTAAGAAGCCATTATAATCGGTTTGAAAGAAACCTTTACATAAGCATGTTCATGGGGATTTATTCGGCAATTTTTAGGCTCGACATCGAAAACCATGGCTTCTGATGAATTATTCGAGCGTTTCTTCGTTTCGAACTTCACATTACAAGCAATTTTATTGGGATTACTTATCTTAAACTTCTCTATTATCCCATCAGGAGTCTTACCTGGAACCAAAGTGCCAAAGAAAAAAGTTTTTTCTTCAATAGAAAACACATTGGAATTCAATAAAGGAGTTATATTTTGTCCAGAAATCATACTTGAAACCACGATTTGTTCTTCAAAAATACTTTCATAATTCTCTATATTAATGCCTGGAATACAGGATTCTGCGATCACATCATAATATAGTCCATCAGCTTGCTCTCCAGGGTCTCTTCCCAATATATCGATGCCAAGCTTCTGTTCATAGATCTTCATGCTATTTCCTGCAAAAGTCACATCGATTGTTACAGAAGATTCTGGAGGGATTGAGCCTTTACAAGGTGAAATTGACCATTGATTGATTTTTAACTGAAAAGGAAGCTCCACTTGACCTTTTTTATCCTTTGGAGGAGGTTTTTTCACTTCTTTAGCAGCTTTAGCATCTTTTTTAAGGTCTTTTGGAGCATTTATACCTCGTAAATCTTCAACAAATTGCTCTTGGAGAGCTTTCACTACTTTATGAGCTTCTTCATTGAAGAAATCGAAAACTGTAAAGGCGAATTCGAAGATTCCTTCATTCTTTATCGTAAATTGTCGAGTTTTCGTATCGTTGAACTGCATAGGTCCGAAATTGATGTTTTTATAAGGCAAAATCGAATATTTACTGAAAACAGCATTTACTGCTACATTTATCGGCACTGGCTTAAAAATCTCTAAGGTTTTTCCTTCTAAAATTTCGAGAATCATATCAGTAGAAGCACTGGTCGTTTTTAGTTTCATTTCATTTTTTGCAGAAAATTTGACAGAAACTTGTTTTTCTTGATTAGGCTCCAATTCGGCTTCAACTGGCTCTATTTTAAAGCAATCTCTGAACTGTTTCTTCTTCATATTGAAGCTATATTTAACTTTATATAGCCCTGTGTTTTTTATTGTGAACATCGCTTCTTTCACTTCGTAAACCCTCACTGAGCCGAAATCCAAAAGAAATTCTTCATTCGGGAATTTGAAATCCACTGTTATATTGAAAGCTTCAGCCTCTATAATAATGTTCTTTAATTCCTGTTTTATGCCTAAACCCTCAATATCGACTACTTCTAATGTCAATAAATTCTTGAATTTCATTTGTTTCAATGCTTTGAAAGTCACTTCTACTTTCGTTTCTTGACAAGGCTTCAATTCCCCGAAAGTGTTTACATATTGGAATTCCTCTGAAAGAGGGTTCAATCCATTAAGTTTCCATTTGATAGGGATTGCACAGGCGTTTCGAAGTTTGATTTCTTTCATTCCTGTTTGTTTTAACAACATTCGCTCAAATATCAGGGTTTCTCCTTCTAAAATCTCGATTATAGGCTTTTGTCCAAGACAAATCATGGGAAGAATCACAGGAGTTGGGTTATCCTTTATCATTATGATGAGGTCATCACGATATTTCTTCGGCTCGAAAGGCAAAGCCCAGATGCGAACTTCTGAAGGAAGATCATTTACTTTCAGGAGCATTTTTTCAGGCTCTATAAAGAAAATTTCCTTCTTATAATCGTGTTGTTCAGATAAAATGCTGGACATTAGATCGAACTGTAATTCGCAATCGAATTTCCCTTGATTCGTTATGCGAAAAGTCGTAGAATTCATTGCTTTTACCTCAGGATTCTGACGGTTCATTGGGTTTTTGCCTACAAGAAGCGGCCCAAAATCGAATGTTCCTTCTGAAGAAACGTAAATCTTTGATAAATAACTTTCGGGAGCCGTTTGTGGCCTTGTTTTCTTCACACTCCAATAGATACTCTTCGCAAAAGTGCTTATACTTGGGAAATCACTCTTCCCATTGGTCGAAATCTCGTATTTCTTCACTGAATTCATTGCTTCGAAGTTCATTTTTGCATCATAACTCCCTATTGCTTTTGAAAAGTATCTGATAATCAATAAAAGAGTCTTCTTAGCAGGGAGAATCCAACGATTTTCGGACTTTTCTTTTAGATCTTCTAAGTTGAAATGATGAAGATTCTGAAGATCTGTTTCTTTGGAAGGGTCATATGTTGACATGAATTCCTTTCGGATTTCTGCTGTTGTGTTTTCATTAATGTTTTCTTGTGATTTGAGGAATTCTTCACGTTTTTTGAAAAAGATTTCGTCGTATTGATCCTTGTATAAAAGCTTTGGAGTGAGAATCGTGAAGTATTTGCTTTGGTCTTTGCGGGTTCGGGATGCAGGTTTTGTCATTATTTGATGGAAAATTGGATCAGGAACTGGCAATAGAGCTTTTATAAGATAAAAAAATAGTTTTTTTTTCATGTAAATTGTTAAAAATTAAATTTTATTTTTACCGGTAATTTACAAAGAAAAAAAAATGTTTTTAATATTTAAATTGCAAAGAAAAAATTGTTTTTATTGTTAAAAATACCTGGATCTGGATATATAGGCGCTGGACAAAATTCTTGGCAAGTTTTCAGCAATTGTGCCAGATTATAATGTAAAGGCAATAATGTGAGGATTCTATTACCAGATTGCAAGAGATTAGTAAGGATATCTAAGGGATTCGGAGGGATCACCTCAGGTTCTTCCTCTTCTTGTTTCTTTTTCTTGGGATTCGTCTTCTTTTTCTCTTCGACTTTCTTCTCCTCGATGAGGTGGTCAGGGGCTTTATAAAGAAGAAAACCATGGAAAATGAATTTTATAAAGGAAATAAAAATTTTATAAGGAAATTTTAAAGATAATAGAATAAAAACAATGAGAAAAAAAGCGATTTTATACGTCTTGGGATCTCCAAATGCTCCTTCATAGTCTCTTTCAACTGCACAAGCATCAAGTCTATTATCTCTTGTTTCAACGCTTCCCAAACAAGTTTTTCTTCATTTGTTTCAAAGCCTTTTGGGGAAAAAATCTCGAATAAAACTGGTTCATTCACAATTTCTTCTTTTTCTTTCGATTCTTCGCTTTCTTTAGTTTTTTTAACTACTTTTTTCCTATTATTTTGAACAGTTTTTTCAGCTGTACCGCCTTTTACCGCTTGTTTTTTCTTTATAACAGGTGCTTTTGCTTCAAAAACCTTATCCATATTCTCCCATTCGATAATCTTATCAATTTCTAGGCCATTTTGATCGATTTGTGGTTCTAATAGCACTAATTGTACAGTATGGTGTTTCAAAGCCTTTATTATTATTTTAATCCCAATCAATTCATTAGGATATTCTTTTGCAGCAATATGATCGAATATAACTCCTGCGTTGCATTCCGGATGTTTCACTCTTTCTAGCAGTAAATCCTCTAATATTTCTTCTGATAAATATAAATAAGGAGCTTCATTCAAAGGCCCCATTTCCTCTTCTTTTTGTTTCGCTTTTTTCCCAGCTTTCTTGAAGAGTTTTTCACGATCTGCCTTCACATTTTCGAGATCTTTTGCCCTTTCTTCAAGAAATTTCAATGCGGATTCATATGCTTTTGTCTTTTGATTTAGGTTCCATTCTAATAATTCATTCATATTCACTATACATCTCTTATGTTCTTTCGCTAAAGCCTTCACAATAAAGGTTTTACCAGTCCCTTGTGGTCCCCAGAAGATTAAATGATGCATGTTTTTCTCTTCGACTTTTTTGGGATATTCCACTAATTTTCCTTCATCTTTGAACTCCTCTAATTGTTTATTCAAGCCTATGCGCTCATCTTCATTGACACACTCTATTAATCTCTTTTCTAACTCTTCTTTTTTAGCTCTCTTAACATTAGAATTCGTCACAAAATCCCAGAAAATTGCTCCAGGCTCTCTTATTGGGAAAAAAAGTGTATCTTGACTTTCAAATTCTGAATATTTCATCAGATTTTCCTCTTCTTTATAGATACCCTCATCGAAATCAAGACTCACAACCTCTGTATTATAATCGCTGTTGTTCACAACCTGGATGATACCATATGCAGCTTTCTCATAAGGCAACACAGGGCCTATATTAATCTCCATAGGAATAAACTCTAGATTTATCGTAGTTCCTATACCCTTTACATTAATCACTTTCGGACTTGAATTCTCCTTTATTGCTATTGTAAATTTATGTGAGAAAACCTTTTCAGCACTTGGGATAAACATCACTTGTACAAGTTCTTTATGTTGTGAAACAATAACTCCAGAGGTGGGATTTAAAATGAATTTCCCCTCTTTATCGCCTCCAGAACTCGTAATATCCTGTCTGGTACTGAGATTCCATTCACAAACCACTTCTTTTTCGTTGATAAATCGAAGAAATAAAGTTTTTCTTTGTCCGATGAGAACTCGACCGAAATCAAAGACATCTGTATCGTTTTCTATGCGAATATCAGGGATTGTGATGTTTGCAATGAGTTCTATTATGTATCTTGGACCATGTTTCACGTCAATTGGCAAAAGAATCGGCTTGATTCGACCGATTGTATTGTTATTCTTCTTCGTTTGATAAGTTATTGTTATCGTTTGAGAGTCATTTATCGCGATTTTTACACGCTCAGGATTTATTGAAAAACCAGCTGATTTGAAGTATTTTGATTCAAAAACAAACTCGAGTGGAAGGACTGTGCTGTAGTTCACGATCTTGAATGTACGTTTCTTCGAGGAGTTGATCACGATGTTGCCAAAATCGCAGACATAGCTCGCTACCACGATTTTCTCCAGGAAACGCATGTCATTCTTGGTCATTGTTTGGTAACCAGCAGTTGCTCCAAGCATTGAAGCACCTTTTTAAATTTTAGCGGTTGATTTTAAGAAAATATATTCATTTATTATTTAAAATAAATTCAAAAGATAAAAAAAATCAATAATTTAAAAATTTAAAAAAAAAAACTGAATAAATCAAAAAACTCAATAATTCAAAAATATAAAAAATTCAATAAATACCTAAATCAATTGTGGTGTTTTTCTTAACAAGTGCCGGTTTTTCACTACTTTTTTCCTGTAACATTGGTGACAATTCACTTCTATTCGCGTACTCATTAATGCTCCTCAAGATCTCTTCACAATAATTTTTCCTATCGCTCTGATATTCCACCTCTTGTGCAATATTCTCTGGATTCAATATATTCCCTGGTCCCATTTGACTGATGACTGTATTCTTTGCTTTTTCAATCAAAGTCAAATGATCGACTTCTGGTCCGCTTTTTCTTCCTTTTTCCAAGAAGCTATAATAAGCTGCGATGATTTTGTTCTGTTCTTCATTTAATTTCCCTTTTTCTTCATTCATTTTATTTATAAATCCCACATCTTCCACCCTTGGTAAAGTAACCAATAAAGCTGGTGAGACTCCTCTTCCTATAATCTTCATGATTTCTGGTTCATTATATCCTATTTCTATTGAAAACTGTTCTTTTAATTCATCAGGCATTCCTGGACAGACTCTTACCACGAATTTCTGTTTTAAACCACCATTTATCACTCCTGAATTAGGCTGAATATCGACAAGTCCTTTACGAAGAACCTGTGATATATTGATACTGTAATCAAATAGCACTTTCCCAGTGTTTTCGATATAGAATTCTTTGTGAGTCCAATCACAGAATTTCACATCACCAATGTCAATTATATATGGATTTGGTGTTATTTTGTAATGGATTAGAGAGGCATCACCGAGAAGAGTCACTTCCACTGGATGTCCGCCTTCGACATTGCAAACAGCCTTTGTTTTGAAACGGGTGCTTGAAACCGCATTGAAGATAAATTCAACTTGTTCTTCTTCATTTGGTTGTAAATGGCCGGAAAGAGGCAAAATATCGAATATTTCGTTTATAGGAATCATTTCCTTTGAGAAATTGTCTTTTTTCACTGGCTTTTTATTAGAATTTTCAGCAGAAAGAGTATCATCATTTTTGCCCAAAAGCTCTTCTTCGAGAAAAGACCATTCGTAATTTATTGCCATTTCTGAGATATTCTTCATTGTAAGGTATTGTTTTTTTGAGGTTTCACTTAAAATACTTCCGAAATACACCATCTCTGAACTGAGCTTTATATTGGGAAAACAAAGCTCGCCAATTAAATCGACCTGTTGTCTATAAGTATGATCTATATGTTCTATCATCAATTTACTGGGAATTCTATCAGAAATCTTATCAATTTTGAGCCCAGGATCGAATTCTATTCTCACACTTGCACTTTTCCCTGGTAAAAGACTGAATTCTTCTTTATTTATGCTGAAAGGTGGTGCGTATTTCAAAAGAAATCTCGTCGGAAGTTCTGAATTACATGTAATATCCAATGTTTTGCTTATAGGCATTAAAGGGACATTTTTCGCCCATGAATACTTGAAAAACAGCTTATCCTGACTGAAACTCACACTAGGATTGATGAAAGTACCTTCGAGAACTGTTGTAACGATACAGGTTTCGTTACGATCATTACCCACACTTACATTCAATTTCCATGTGGATTTTTGGTTTCCGAGCTTTGTGGAATAACTATGAAATTGGAACATAATTCCCGATTTTGGCGGTAATGAGACTTTTTCGGGGATTATATGGAAAATATCACCATCTTCGAAAATCGGCTGTTGGTTTTCAACAGGTTTTCCGTTTTTTTTCTCGTTTTCTTTCGTTTTTTTCTTCTCAGTTGTTCGAATATTCTTCCAGCTCAGATTCTGTAATTTACTGCCTTTATTTTCTACGAAGATTTCTCTAGGAATCAATCTATATGTGAATTGTGGTCCGAAGTTTATATGAGAAAGATCTTCTTTCCAAAACAATGTAGTGCCATCACCTTTTGCCTTTAGAACCACGTCTTTATTCACACCATCTTTTATCACGAAATGCAAGATATCAGTGAAATAAGCATCGTTATCAGCAGTACAAAAAACCTCGATTTCTAAGCTTTCTTTAGGCTTTAGCACGTGATGTTTCTGTATGGGCTTGAAAATACTTTGTTTATTCTTTGTAAAAGCATGAAAATCAGCTTCAATACTGGAAGTATTCCTAATAAAAAACTTACGGCTATCAGGTTTCAAAACCTCGACTTTCCCGAAATCTAGGTCTTTTACATCAATTTCTACATTAGGACCAATAGAATTCGCGATTATATTGATAGTATGAGGGTTTCCTGTCGTATTTCCTACGATGTTAATCTGTAAAGGCAATGTAATTTCTCTTAGTTTCTTCGTAATTAACGTCACACTAATGATCTCAACACCATCAGGACCAATGATTCCAGTAGGTTTATCCACAATATATTCAGCTAATATCTTACTTTCATCGTTTTGTGGCAAAATCTCGAATCTTGCCTCTAAATCGTTTTTATTCCTCAGTGTGATAACTGATTTATCAGGGAAATTCAAGAAAATATCCCCGAAATCCAAATGATCAGTAGGGTCTATTTCCACTTTCGGCACTTCAGAAATCCCACTTATTGGAATACTTAGCATATCTTGACCAACACCTACGATATCAACCACCATAACCATTTTATATTCTCTGGGCATTTGTGAAACTAAGGTAATAGCGATTTCTCTCGATTCTTTCGGTTGCAAAGTATCGCGATTTGGCTTGATTTCGAATTCTTTTTGATTGATGATTTTGCCATCACCTGGAATTTTCAGTTGGAAAGTGAAAGAAACTTCACTAGTGTTTGTCATGCGAATTTTCTTCGTTTTCGGAAAGCTATATGAGACTCGTTTGAAACGGATTTCTTCTTTATTGAACATGAAGGTAGGGGCTATGACGTGACCTGTGAAGAGAATTGATAGGGTTTCTGTCGAACCTTCTAATTTCCATTTGAAAGTTTCACTGAATTCTCCAAGAATTGTACTGCAGAAATTTATGCGAAAAGGAATACGTTCACCAACACCTAAAGTGCCTTTTTCTAATTCAAAATGGAACATTTTTCCAAATGGCGTTTCATTGGGTAAAAGTTCAAATTTCGCTTCGATTTCTCCTTTATTCTCGATTATTATATCAATAGATTTGTTCTGAGTCACAAACACATCGCCTAAAGACCGCTCGACCATTGATAGATAGGCCTTAGGACCAATGCCTTCTCCTGATAAATGCAAAGGCAATCTATCAGCACTGCAGGAGATATTACAGAAGGAAGTACAGGAATAATGCAAAGCACCTTGTGGGAGAAAAGTCACAGTAACAGTCATTTCTGAATTAGGCCATATTTGCCCATTTTGTGGTTCGATATTGAAAATATCGTCTTGGAAGAGCAATAAATCATCTTCAATGGCTTTTCTGATGTTTTTATACTTGCGAGCTAATAGCAATTCCGCCTTCTTCTGTCTTTTGAGCATGAGGGCCTTTTCATCACGTTCTTCTTCTTCTGAATCATCCTGGTCCTCTATCTCTATTTCTTCTTGAACGACTTCATTTGAAACGATTTCTTTTAATAACATTTTTTCTTCGGCTTCTTCTTGATCTAATTGTACTCGAATCTTGTTTTTTTTCTCTTGTTCTTCTTTCTCTGTTGCGAATGCTCTCCATTGAAAATCAACCTTCACGTTTGATTTATTTATGATTTGAAGAGTCTGTTGAGTCTGTAGACCGATATATGCATCATCCATTTGGATAAAGGATTTACTTAGATAGACGTTGCCATTGTGAGCCACACCCATTATCTGCACATAGGCCTCTAAACCATCATAGGAGAGCAATATCTCATTCTTATAGGTTTTAGCCTCCATTGGGTAGAAATTTATCACTATTTGCTCGTTTTTACCGTATTCTAAGACTCCTTCTTTCTTATTAGAATCAAAACCACCTGGTAATTTAAGGAACCATTTTGTGGTTTTCTCACCAAGATTACGAATTATTACAGGTTTTTCGGTGATGTATTTCACAGGACAGTTGCAAAAATCTAAGATATCGGGAAAGTCGATCATGGCACGCTTGCCGACTGCAACAATAGGAACAATGAATTTCTCCCGTTCGGTCACGACGACAAGGTCGTAAGTGTAATCGATTTTGGCCTCGGGACTGAATTTTATAACAAAGGTGATGTCGATTCCAGGAGCGACCTTTTTTTATAATTAGATTTTAATTTTCTTAAAAAACAAACAAACAAAAAATTACTTTATTTCCTCCAAAAATATTATTTGGATCAGAATCTTTAGCATTATTATCTTTGGACCCTTTCTTCATGAGATTATTGTAAGGTATCACCTGAAAGAGCCTGGAATCTGGTTGGATGATCTTGACTCTTCTGGCATAATTATCCTTATTTCTCAATTTGAAGATCTTTTCTTTGATCTGAAGTGGCTCAAAATCTGTGAATTGAATCAAAGGAGGCAAAGGTTCAAATAAAGGTTCATCAACAGGAACTTTGGAATCTGTATATATAGAGAAATCTGATAGATTCAGGAACTGAACTATTTTGGGTTTTTGATGAAAATCTTCTAAAATATTTCCTGAAATTTGTTTTTGTATTAGTTCGCTGGGTTTCTACAAATAAAATTTAGAGAAAAAATCGGGTTTATGGAGGGTTGCCTGTTTGAGAAGCGCAGATTTAGCGGAGATGAAGTTTTTATTAGAATTGCTTAACATTGAATTGAGGGAAAAATCTAAAACGGGGTTCTCTTAAGAATTTTCCCAATAGGGATTTTTTTGATTTTTTGAATAAAATTAATAATTATAAAAAAATATAACTTTTGTTCGGTTTTGAATTTGAAAATCAGATAAAAATAGACGATTTAGTTTTTTTTAAATTCATTTTTTTTATTTTTATATTTTTTTATATTTTTTTTGTTTTGATTTGAATTTAATGCATAAAAAATTTTCTCCCTCAATTTTCAGCTTCACTTCTTCCAAAGATTTTTTCATTTAATTTTTTTTGTTTTAATTTTTATCAACTTATATTTTAATAATTATCGACACATTTTTTTTCGATCTTAAACTGTTTCAAAAAAACTTTTCTCTGAACTTCAAAATCCTTCAATTCAGAATTTTACTCCCTCTTAAAATCGAAAAATTAATTTGCAAAACTCTACAAATTTTATCAAAAATCAAGAAATTTAGATATATATATAAAAATTTTTTCCAAAATGGCTTTCGATCAAACCTTATTAGGCATATATACCCTGAACTTCTTTACCAATGTTGCCAATTCTATCCTAGCCCCCTTTTACCCGGATAAGGCATTAAGCAAAGGTGTTACCACAGACATAATTGGTTATATATTTAGTTCACATCCCATATTTTCATTTCTTTTCTCTCTTTTGATTGGTAAAATGATGAATTTTTGGGGTCGCAAGAAGATTTTAGTGCTAGGTTTGCTTTTGCAATCAATAGGGCTCGCCACTTTTGGAGCAGTTATTCATGTAGAAGATAAGGTTCCCTTCATAGTAATCTCAATATTGGCTCGAATTATCCAAGGAATAGGTTTTGCCTGTTATGGTTCTATTGCATATGCCTATTTGCCTTTATTATATCCAGATACTGTTGTGGAAAAGATCAGTTATATGGAAATATTAACAGGGGTTGGCTTAATGTTAGGTCCGTTGATCGGAGGTTTGCTTTATTCTGTCGGTGGTTATGAATGTCCTTTTTATTTCATGGCTGGGTTCTTTTTTCTGATAACTCCTTTAATGTTAGGTCGTTTGCCCGCTGATAAAAAGGTCAATAAAAAGGAAATTCTTCTAGACGGTGAAAAAGAAAAAGAAGAAATATCCAAGCCAGTCAGTATATCTAAATTCTTCTTCAATAAGAAGATCTTTATGACCTTTATCATTGTTGTGATCCCTAACGCTGCTTTCGGGATTTTACAGCCGACTTTCACAAAACACATGCATGATTATACTAATAGCACAATTGTGATCTCTATTATGTTCTCTATTGGCACATTTGCCTATGCCTTTTCTATGCCAATTATGAGCATTTTGCCAAAACACTTTGATCGAAGATTATGGCTGATGATTGGTCTTCTCTTAAGCTCAATTTCTGGCTTCTTTTTAGGACCTGAAACACTGTTGAATTTCCCACATAATATAGCTTTTGTCATTATAGGAATTTCGATTTTAGGGGTTGGTTGTGCTTTTTCAATGGTTCCTTCTATCCCTGAATTCATGCATATTGGGCAACAATTATATCCTAAAGAAAAAGAAGCTATTGGAGATATGTCTTCAGGATTATTTAATGCAGCTTATTCAGCAGGAGCACTCATTGGACCGATTGCCGGAGGCTATTTAGAGTCATATTTCGGATTTGCAAGAGCTGAATCATTGTTAGGCATATTTATTTTCGTGTATTTGATATTATATATGACCTTGGGAGAAGCTTTAATAGCATTTAAGAGCGTTTTGAAGAAAGATGATAAGGTGAAATTGATTGAAGAAGAGGAAAAAACAGAAGGAATTAATCCAAAATTGATTGACAATGAAAAGAATGGAAGTTATGATTCAGAAAAAGTGAATATTGACATTTTGAAATATAATCCTTCTTGTGACGAAAAAGCAACAATTTTGATATCAAATGAAAAAAAATTGAACTTGATGATAAATACGAATGAAGAAGATGATAATTTTGATACGTTTGTAGGGGAGGAAAATAAGTAAAGGAATGGAATATTTATGATGAATGAGTTATTTTTTAATTAAATGCTGGCGGAATTGAATTCATTATAATTTTAAAATATATATAAAAAGTTGAAAAAAATTCAATTTATTGAAAGTTATTTTTTTT
>JFJP01027362.1_pt1 | contig 19578 bp, 26 predicted proteins | sample 431651 | NCBI WGS metagenome assembly JFJP01 (sample SAMN02602958, study PRJNA72255) | Microbial mat metagenome, whole genome shotgun sequencing project. | biome: fresh water; feature: sink hole; material: water; isolation source: purple microbial (photo- and chemosynthetic) mats found in...
AACTGGAGTTTTTTTAGGGGCTGGAGCTTTTTTTTTTGGAGGCATTTTTTGAGAGATTTTTTGAAAAGAAATTTATGAAAAAAGCTTTTTTTTTCGAAGAGAAAATTTTTTTGTTAATTTATGAATTGTTGGTTTTCTTGAATTTTTTAAATTTATAATCGTAACTTTTTTTTTTAGATTTCTAATTTTTGATCATTTTTTTTTTTAAATGAGCTTTTTTGAAGTAATTATTTGGTTTTTTTGAATTTTCATAAAAATTTTCTTTATTAGTTTTTTCGTAGAAAATTTTTTTTTAGGAAAATTTTTGATTTTCTTCTTCATTTTTGTTTTTCTTTTTATTAAAAAAATCAAAAAAAAACAAAGAATTATTTCATTAATTTTTTTCTTTTTCTTTCGAATAAAAAATGAAACTTGAAAATTTGCGTTTCAATCCACTATTTCAAAAAAAGATCTTTCTTTTAGTTTCCTCTCATTTTGAAAAGAAAAAAACTTCATTTAACTGTAAAAATTCTTAATATTTCAACAGTTCTTCACTGAGCATTTCTTTTGATTCTGACAAATTATGCATCTCGCAAAAACTCTCAATGATCGCATTCATTATAGTAATAGCCATCTCCTTATTCCTAAGATCTTTTTTCGTGATTTTCGCTTTCTTAAAGATTCTCTTTAAAGTCGGATGCAGCGTCTCGATCTCAAAAACCCCAGTATTCAAATCAAATTTTATCACACAAGGTTTTTCTTCAGTTTTTTCTCCAAGATTTTTTGGTGAATTAAAAAGATTTCCTTCATTTTTCTCTTTATCTGATAGTGTTTCATCAGTTATATCGAAAGATTGCTTTATCTTCTTTTTTTGAACATTTGTAGGAGGGGGAGCTCGGTGTAGTTCTGAAAAGGCTTTAATCAGTCCATCGAAGATAATTGGCACCATTCTTATGTCTTTTAAGTCTTTTTTGGTGATTCCTATTGTTTTGAAGATTTTTTTCAGGGATGGATGAATGGTTTTAAGATTGAATTTTCCTGTTTGAAAATCGAAATCGATTAAAGGGGGGTTCTCATCAGGCTCGAAATCCTCATGGGTAGGAATTTGATTAATTTTATGAGCTTCCATTTATTTTTGTAAGTGAAATGTTTGTAATTTTTTTCTTTTTTTCTTTTCTTTTTTAGTTGAATAAATTTTTTATTTTTCTTTAAATTTTTTTTTTTTTAAAATAGAAATTTGTGTGACTTTGGATCTTTGGCTGCCAATCAAAAAGAAATTTTTGAATGATGGAGAAAAGAAAAATTGAAATATTACATATTCAGCATAGCATGTGATTTTTGATAAATAATCAATTTTTTTTTTCTTCTTTTTTTATTTTCTAAAATTTTCTTAAATAAAATGAATTTCAATGTTTTTTTCTCTAAAAATGGGAGCTAAATTTTCGGTGTTTTCAAAGGACATTTTTTGTGGTATTTTTTTTTAAATAAGCCTTTATTTTAAATATGTATTTCATTAAATAAACGGCAAAAAAAATAACGAGATTTTTTTGTTGAGAAATACTTTATAAAAGAGTTGTTTGGATGTGATTTTTTTAAATCAAAGGATCATGAAGCTCTTCTAAAGACTTCTATCGAATGAATGATCTATTGTCTCAGGACAAGCACCTTCTGATGAGAAATTTATTTATTTATTTGATTATATTCATTTGCAAGTTGTTCTCCAAGGACTATTCAGAAAGAAAGTGAGTTTATTGCATTAAGAAATGAAGGAATATGGGAAAGAGAAATTGAGCAGACAATGGACAGGATTAGAAAGGAATGCGAAAAGGGACAACAAAATTTGATGAGAAAAACAATTTATTTGAATTTTAAAGTTTTATGTTCAAAAAACGAATATATTTCATAAAAATAATAATATTTTAAATAAAGACTAGTTAGTGAGTTTCTCTAAAAGATAAATTTTTTTTTTTTAAAAACCCAACAAAAATGAGAGGCATTCAATATACAACAAAGAAAGAGCTCTATGAGGCTAAAAAAATATTTTACGAGGGTAATGATGTGACGAAAAGAACTTTTTTTGGAGCTTTGGTTGCATTAGTATAAAAAAGTTCTATTGATGATTTTAAATAAATGAATCTCTGTTATTTTCTTTAGATTTGTCTACTGCTTTTACTTGTGTTAAGCATTCTGGGGTGTGCAGATCAATGGATATGTGAAATTGATTCCACGGACACAAGTTTAACTCGTTTTTATAAAGCCTTTGATTTTTTGATTTTAGGACATGATTACATTTGTAAGGAATTGAGAAAAGCTGTCAATTGCAAGACGATTTCTGGACCAATGAGAGTTTACTTTTTATTTTTCTTCTTTTTAACAATTATTTGTGTTTTTTCCTTAGTCTGAAGTGCTTCTTAATATAAAAAATGAGGTGAAAGCAAGTGCTTTGGTAATTTAAATAATTTTTTAATAGTAATTGCAAAAATATAATGAAATTTTTAGGCAGTTTGCCCATGGGAAATTGCGATTTCTGAATTGAGAGTGTGTTTTACATTGCTTTCAATAATTTGTGTAATTTTGGGTATTTATGCGATTAGAAAAGAAAGCAAGAAATTTGCAGATCTTGTAAAATATCATTAATTTGTTGAAGGGAGCTTAGAATTTTTTTATTATAATAGCATTTTCAAAGTGCCATTTTCTTCGGGGTTCTTCTGGTAAATTTAATTGTGAAAATTTATAAGAAACATTGATTTTTTAGCTGATTGCTAGTTATTTTGATTATATTTCTATAGTGAATTCGAAAATAAATAACTATAATTTATGCAATTTGAAGGATGAATTTGAAGTGGAAAAGGATATAAAAGTAATTTTCAGTTATATTTCATAGTATTTCTATTGATTTTAGGGCGAAATGATGCAATGCTCATATAGTTACTATTATGCCACTGTTTTTATGGGGATATTATCTTCAGTTTTATTGGTAAATTTCTTGAAAGACTATTTTGAAAAACTAATTGTTTTTCAGATGTTTAGTTCACATAATATATATAAATGGAAGGATACAATTCCCCTGGATCAATTTTAATTGTAAAAAGCTTAAATTTTGAAAAATTTATTAAAGAGAAAAAAATGTCCAAATAAATTTTAAACTTTAAAAACAAATTGGCTTAAATTCTCTTTTTTTTCTCATTTATTCCTTCAAATCTTTTAATTCCTTGAATTCCTTGAATTCCTTTGATTCCTTGAACTCCTTGAATTCCTTGAATTCCTTTAAGTCTTTTAATTCCACATTCTCTTTATTGATTGTTTCGTCATCTTTCCCAAACAAATTTCCTTTTTTGCCATTATTCTGGCTTGATTGACTCTTCATTAAAATTGCATTCAAAGCCGAATTTTCTTGATCTTTATTAGTTCCTTGATTGATTTCATATTGTTCTCCATTCTTCCCATCACTAGTTAATGAATTCATATCATCTAAATCCTTTAGATTATAGATTTGATTGAGTCCTATTTTAGAAAAATAGTCAGGATGCTTCAATTTCAAATGTTGTGTCAAAGATCCTTCAGACCTAATTTTTATAATAAACATAAAATTTAGACAGTTAATAATAAACCCATATGATTTTTGACAATGTTCTAATGGACAACGGTAATGTCTATCGATTTCTGTTGCTACTCGACGATGTCTTTTTTTTTTATCATCGTAGTTTTGAGAGGATAGGCTTTGGTTTTCTGAGACTCTTTTCTTTATAAATGAATAGTTTAGGAAAAAATTAAAGGGGTTCGAACTTCTAATTTAGTAATTTTCTGCAAGAGTTCATTTTTTTCTGCGACTAATTCTTTCATCTATCACATATATTTTTTTTACATCATTAAATTTATTCATAAAATTTAAAATTTAAAATCAAATTTAAAAGTTTTAAAAATAATAGTTTTCGATAAAAAAACATATAGACTGGAAAATTTAAATTTAATTAAAAAATTTCTTATCTTTAATTTTTTTTTTTCCCTTGCCAAAATTCATTCTTCTTTAATTTAGAATTCTGAAAATGCAGTTATAAAAAACCAAGAAAAACTTTTAAATTTTATATTCAATCCAAGACGTTTTATTCTCTTAAGATAATAATTAGCAAACCAAAATAAATGAGACATTTTAATAGTTATGCTTAAATTTTAAGGGATAATTTACTTATTAAAAATAAACTAATGTTTTTTTTTTTTTTTAACGATAAGGATTTGAATAAAATAAAAATGCTCTACCTGTGTTGTGAGGACTACATTTGCTATATATAGCTTACATGCTTCTTGATAATAATTGATATTTTCTTCCATTAAACCTGAAATGTTGAAAATAAAAACATTAGTTTCGATTAAAAAAAAGAGAGATACTATGAGGAGGCATTGCATTATTCATCAATCCCAATTGCCTTAAATCCAATCCCTGAAAATTTGGTAACATTCAATCAACTTTGTTAAATTTTAGAAGGAAATTTTTATAAAATAAGATAGATTAAAATTTATAAAAACAAATCTTTAGTTTTTTGCTCTTTAATATTTTTTTTTCTTTTAAAAAAAAAAACTTTTCTGTTTGATTTTAAAATTAAATTTTAGATAAAATTATCATAGATTTTTAAAATTGTTTATCTTCTGACAAGGGTTAGTTCATGATCAGCAAAATTCGTTTCCTTAAAAAATCCCTGATTTTCGAGAAACAGCTCAATTATATCTCTTTAAACAGAGATTCTACACAATATAAAAATTTAGAAATTATTGAAAATCCACAAAAAAAATATGAATTATTATTTCGTGGAAAAAAAATGAAGACTCCAAGCAAAAAGTCCCTCATAAGTACAAAAAAAGCACTTAATTGTTTTTTTAATAAAATATGATGAAATTAGTTGCAAATTATGAGTTAGCCAAAGAAATTGTAAGAGAATTGCAACAAGAAAAACAAGACATTGTATTTGAAACAACTTTGGTTTAAAACAAATTCTTTGGATTAATAAAGTTTATGAGTTAGTTTGATCTGACAACAAGCGCAAATGAAAAAGATAATGACAATGATTTGAGGAGTTTCTATCAAGATTTTGTGAAGGATTATTTTCGAAAAGATGCCATTTAGTAAATTTGAATCAAATAATAAGATAGTAAAGAAGATAAATTTCTTAGCATAAGAAGACCAGATGACACGGAACTAGGTGTCTTTCAAAAAGAAAATTTCTCTCCATTAATGCAATATTTGGAAGAGGCTATCAAAATTAAAATTCAGCTGAATTATTTCGATCAATATGAGGATTTTAAGGAAAATGAGATTTTGCTGATCAAGAAATATTTAGATTCTTGTGTATAAATTCTTATCATATTCTTTAAATTTTTCTTTTTCATATAAAGGACAATTGCTTTTTAACTGCTGTTGAAAATATCGTCAATGTGACGAAATCTTCAGCTTTGGCAATTGGAATTTTAAAGGATTTGATTCCATTGAACAAAATGCAGAGTTTCAATGAAATGGAACAAAAATATGGAATAAAATTATATGGAAAAGTAAATAAATAATGATTTTTTTAAAAATAAAATTGTTGTTGAAGCACGATGAAGCTCATGAAGACATAAACGAAAATAATTTCAATTTTTTAACTAAAACAAAAAAGTTTTATGATATCTACAATTAAAAATAAAATATTTTAAGAAGAAAAATTTAAATGATTCTTTTTTATTTTTTTGCGTTTTTTGCAATTTACTTAATCCGAAATTTTATCTTTGCATTTTTTACACAGAAATAAATTACAAAGCGGGTCATTAAAGCCTAATAATTTCAAAGTCTTTGAACAAAGATTGCATTTTTCAAAAATTGAAAGAATTCCAATAATCGCATGGTCCAAAGGACATTTCCCATTTTTCTTTAGAAATGGGGGATAGCATTTACAACAATAAACTTCCTCGCATTTTTCACATCCGAAAAAAGAAATTCGAGCTTTTTCCTGACAAAGACTACAAATAAAATCTTTATCATGCTTATTCCAAAACAAATTATGTCCTTTTTTACAAAATGACCATTTTTGTGGAAGAATTGGTATGGGTTCAATAGGATTTATTTTGTGGAAATTTTCAATTTTAACATGAATTGAATCAATATTTTTTTGTTGGTTTTGAAAATAAGCTGATAAGTTTTTTTCAAACTGATTCAAACGAAGGTTTAATTCACCTTCATCCGTGGTGTTTTGGGATTGGTTTTTATTTGAATTTAGTGCTGAAAGTGCTTGATTTTTTATCATAAGGCAAAATGAAGGAATTTTATTAATAGTTTGTCTTTTAATACTAATTACAATTTATTCAGGTTTAATTTATAAAAAATTCATAATTTTCATAAAAAATTCATAATGATTCCAGTATTTGTTTTCTTTTTCATTCTTTTTTCATCAAAATCTGTGTTCTGCATCCAATCCAATTCACAATTCATCAAATTCTTATGAAGGCTCTACAATTGATCTACTATTTTGAATCGAAATAGCCAGCTTTTTTATAATTTTAATTGGATTTCTCTAATTCTGCAAGGAATCAATGCCATAAATATCACAGAAGTTTCTAAAAGTAGTTAGTTGTGGAAAAATAATATGAAGGAAGATAATTTGAAAATAAGGAAATTGTTGACAAATTGAATGTTTGTCTGAAAAAAAGTCACCAAGGTTCTTTCACGAAATATAAAAAGAAAATAATGTGTTTAATCTTTTTTTTATTGATGTTTCAAAAAATAGATAAAATTAAATTTATTTTTAAAAGAAACAAAAAAGAGAGAATTTTTTTTAATTTCAATTATTTTTAAAATGAAATTTAAAATAATTTCCTAGAGTTTTAATTTTTTGTTTTTTTTAAAAAAAAATTTGAAAAAAAAATTAATAAAAAATTTATCTTTTTGATGGAATCAGAATCAAATCCCCAAAATCTTATCCTTTCAATTCACGGAGAGCGATTTCCTGTTGATAGTAAAATTCTTCAAGTCTCACTTTTTCTGAAAATGCTGACAGAAATGTTTCCAAATCAAGAAATTCCAATCGATGATAAAAAAATAAACATCCCAATAATGAAGAAAATCGTTGAATATTGCGAAATGCATGATTATGATCCTCCAAAAATTGCGAAACCTTTAAAAAGCGGAAACTTAAAAGAAGTTCTATGTGAAAAAGATTACAATTTTATAAAGAATGTGAATTATGAAGAAGGTGATGAAATGCAGACTTATATTGAAGCAGCGATTTATTTCCAAATGCAAACCTTACAAGATGTGTGCATTTGTAGAATGGCAATAGACTATTATAGTGGAGATGAACAAGAAGGATTTGAAAATTTGAAGAAAAAACTCAAAATCGAAGATGATATTTCTTTAGCTGAGGAACATCGAATAAAAATTGAAAACCCTTGGATTGATAAATAAACAAAAAGAGTTTTTTTGAGGAATATTAAAATTTTTATTCTGAATTTTTTTTTTTTTCATCAACCCCATAATTCTTTTATGAGTCTCTTGTCAGATTCCATGTCATTTAATGCAGATTTTGCTTCTTCTTTAGTTAATTTATCATTTTCAACCAATATTTCTTCTAATATCTCCATAACATCTTTTCCCATTTTTGTGGAACTTACATTTTTTATTAATTATTTTTTTTGTTTTATTGAATTTTTTTTTAACCCACAAATGTAGACAGTTGCTTTCTTCTTTGTTAATAATTCATAAACCTCATCTTTGTTGTTTTTTAACAGATTTTGAACATAAATTTTATTTTCCTATTTAATTATTTTTAATAAAATTAAATTTAAAAGTGAACTTGATCTCGAGAAAACGCCATATAATATTTTTGAAGCATACCATTCTCAAGATGATCTTTGAATTCCTCTCGATAAATGTAATCCCCATCTTGATGTTTACAGCCTGAATATAAAAACATTTTCATATTTTCCTTTTCCACCTTATCTTATTTTATATATAAAGGAAAACTTTAATATTTTGTATATTTTTTTTAATTTTACTATCATTTAATAAAATTTCTTTCTCTTGCAAAAAAGCTCTAAAAGGAGCTACTCCAGTTCCTGGTCCTATCATAATCAAAGGAGTTTTTCGATCTTCTGGTAATTTAAATGTGGACTCATTGAAAGAAATCATAACTTTTTGCTTCAATCCGTTTTCAAAGTTTTTTTGCATTTGTTCAAAATGCTGTGATATCAATCCTTTTTTAATTAGTCCGCTGCTCATTTTTTCTTCAAGCAAACTAGCTGTCACATGCAATGTATCTGGATATTTTAAATTTGAAGAAGATATTGTAAATAATCTAGGCTAAAAATTTATATTTTTTTAAAATGGTTGTTTTTTTTAAAAAAATTAAAAAATTATCATTTTTTGATAAAAATAAAAAGTTTACCGAAATGCGAGGTGTTAATATAACGAATTCTGATAATGTCATTTTTAGATTGTATTGTTTGATGAGATTAAAGAGATTGTTCTTTGGTTCCTCAATCTCTTTCTTAAAATCCAACTTCCCTTCATTACTGGCCAACAGCAGCAATTTCGCTTTTAATTCTAGAGGCAAATCTAATTGTGATAATTCTTTCAATGTTTTTTTCCTTTTTTATTAAAAATGATTTCAAATAATCTCTTTTATTTTAAAATTTTACATGATCGGTCCTTGAAAATCGCAGAAATTTGTCAATATTGTCCGCACACTCACAGGAGAAGGAAAAGGAAATTTGAGTTTTTTACGTAATTTTGAATTCGGTTCAATTTTAACAATTTGGTTTAAATCTAAATTCAACATTTCGGATAATTGTTCCACCTTTTCTTGAGTATTTTGTGGGAAAATTGCCAGGTTTTGTGCTGTTAAATATTTTATAGGAGTGTCTTTAATATCGATTTCAATATGCAAAGTCGATCCATCTTTTAAATTTTGTCTGATTTCTTTGACTAGAGTAATATTGGCTTCAGAAGCATCTAGGTATTTCTTCGTCTGATATTCATAATCTTTACCTTCAATTTTATGATTAAAACTAGTGAAATTGATCTCTTTTTCATCAGTATTGATCAGACTATAAGGAAGTCCAATGTTCTTTCATTATATTTTTATGAAAATAAAATTAAAAAAAATTCAAACTTCTTTTTTTTCGATTTTCAAAGGCGAAATCTCATTTGGATTAGTTTTTTTCCCTGTTAATTCTTCCTTTAAAGCAGTCCAAATACCTTCTTTCCATGCCATAAAATCATCTTCTAAAGAGGAATTATCATCTCCTTGTCCATATTTATATATCCTGAACAATTTTTCTTAGAAAAACCAAACATTATTAAATTAATAACCTTTCACCACCCATATCCTCTAACAATTTATTGACATTTTTCCCCATAGAATTAAAATGCTGATATTGTGAATTTCCCAATCCAAACACAGTGAACCTTAATCCTTTCAATGTTTCCTTTGTTAAAGGTTCCCCTTTCAACCAATTGTAGAAAATTTTAGCATTATCTGTTGGATCCCCTTCACCATACGTAGCCATCAAAAAAAAACATATATTTTTTTCGAGTTTATAGCTTTCAAATTCCTCTAAATCAATCACTTTTGCTTCAAAATTGTTTTTTTCAGCCTCTTCTGCTAAAATGTTTGAGTATTTAGCTGCTGTGCCAGATTGGGAGCCAAAAAAAATCAATATTTCTGCAAAGTATTCACTTTTTGGTTTTGTAGGGGATTTTCCAGGTTTTTCATTTGGAAGAGTGATTGGAACTATTGAAGCAGGATCTTTGGAACTTCTGAGACATAATTTGAGGAGGAGACCTATTATAACAAAAAATATTCCTAGGGATATCAATATCAAAGAATCTTCCATTAAATTTTTAAAAAACAATTTAATTTTGAAGAGATTTTCTTTATTTTCTCATTTTGAAAAAAATTAAATTAATTTTTTATCTATTTATGTATTTTTTTAATTTTTTTTTGAATGTCAAAAAAAACAAAAAATTTAATTAAATTTGTAAATTTTTTGAGAATAATCTCAATTTTTTTCTTTTTCTTTTTCCTTTTCTTTTCTAAGACTGCCAATAGCTTTCAACTCCTTTGGTTCATAAACAGGTATCTGATCAATTGCCAGATGTTCCTCAGTTTTGTCAAATTCCAACAAATCTAGAAAATGAAACGAAAACTCATCGCCAATATGACTGAATTGCCCTTTAAAACTTATAATATCCCCACTCTTTAGAGCATCAAATCGATCATGATTATCTTTATAAAATCTATGAGAAAATCTAAAGGTTATATCAGGATATTCTCCTGAAGCATCAGTTGGAACCATTTTAACATAAAGGTGGTAATGATCAACAGAGCTAGTGAAAGGGTCCACTTTTTTTTGAACATCCATAAAAGCTCCTTTCCAAACCACGTAATTATTTCTATAAAGTTCCTCGAAGTTTTTTTTTGCTCTAACTCCGTTATTAATAAAGACACTTTTTCCACAATCTTCTATATATTTTTCCCAAGTCAGATTCTCCAATAGTTTATCTAAGAAAAAGTGTTCAGAAAAAAAATATTTTTATCGCTTGAAAAAAATTAAAAAAAATACTTTTCGGAGGTGGTGGATTGATTATTGTGGAATAAATGTAATAGATGGCTAATATTACAAAAACCACCAATAAATATTTCCTAGAAATCACCAAAGCACAATTTCCGCATCTGAAATTCATAACCTAATGTAATTAATCTTTCTGTTTAAGTTCAAAAAAGAAACCTCATCACTTAAGGAAGGCAGACTAAATAAATCATGTTGTTCCAAAATCTCATAACAATCTCCACATCGTCTTACAACAGTTTTACTTGATTGAATAATAAGTGGTAAGAGGATAATTGAGAAAAATCCGAAGATGAATAAGGTGATTATTGATGCTATATAGGTAAGAAAGGAAGCCTCCTTTAATAGAAGCGTGTCTCCTTTTGACCCACAATGTGGACATTTGAAATTCTTGAAATCAAATACACTAAAATAAAATGTATTAAAGAGTTTTATTTATGATTTGGAATACGGCTCGAGTTTTTTCTGTTTTTCATCTTCTTGCATTGGATTTCTTTTCTTTAATTAAAAAATTGTGAAAAATTCACAAAACATTTAAAACAATAGAGATTTTTTTTTATTTCATTTTATAGAGTTGAGATAGAAAAAATAGATATTATAAAACTTTTTGTATGTAATTTACTAATTGCCATTTTTATATAGTTTAAATTTTGCATATATAATAAATAATATCAATGGGTGTAAAATTTGAAATATCAAAACTACTCTTATTACTCGCAATCTTTGCATTAGGGTCCCTCTCGGCAAAGATGTTCAATTCTTCATTTATCATCAATAGTCTTAAAAACCCTTCCATCAATTTTGATAAATTTAAGTCAGAGATTTCTAATGGACATATGGTTTATTATTTCTTGAAAAATCTCTTTTAATTTTAATTTTAGAATGGTTTCCTAACGATTTCTGAAGGATATGATTTTTTGGCTGAAATGGCTACTGAATTTCCTGATTTGATTTTTAATCGTAGTATCGGAAATACATATGAAGGACAAAATATAACAATTTATGGACTAACAAGTAAAAAAATAAATTAATCTATTTAGAAAAATCATGAAGACCTGAAGAAAAATAAGGATGATATTGACAATTTACCATCGATGCTATTTACAGGGTTGCATCATGCTAGAGAGCCATTATCTTATATGATGAACATCTATTTAATGACCCATTTGATTTATCAGACTTTGAGGGATGAAAGTTCTGCCAATAAAATTATGAACCAATCAGTATTATGGTTTATTCCTGCATTGAATTTGGATGGATATCGTAAAATCGTTGAAATTTTCAATCAAACTAATAAACTTAATGAAAATATTCGCAAAAATAGAAGACCTGTCTCTTTTTGTCGAGAGTATTTAATGATTTCTTATTTAATATTGAACAGATTTTTTTATGTTTTAGAGGCGATATGGGAGTTGACCTCAATCGAAATTATGATTATGAGTTCGGATATGATAATGATGGTTCATCTTCATCGCCTTGTTCAGAAGATTTTCGCGGAGAATCAGGTTTTTTATAAATATTTAAATATTAATATGTAATTAAAAATTTTAAAAAAGCTTTTTCTGAACCGGAAACTCAAGCTATCAGAGATTTTGTGACAGGATATCAAAAAAACATCAAAATTGCGATAAATTTCCATTCGTTTGTCATTTGATTTCAATAGATTTTTATTTTTTTGTTTAGTTATGGAAATCTGTGGATAACACCTTTTAATTATTTGAATGATGAATTAAATGCTCCTTTGAAAAAACTAAAAAAACTAAATGATTTCTATGATGAGTTTCATAAAAAAGCTAAATTTTCATCCTCATATCTGTAAATTTTCCCAACAATCTTTTAAAATTATTTCAATCCAATTTTAGATTTGGAAACGCCAAAAAAACTATAAATTATCTTGCCAATGGTGAGGCAAGTGATTGGTTTTTAGGTAAAATGGGCATATTTAGCATAAGTCCAGAGCTAGGAGATGACACTTTAGAATCAAAATTTTTTTATCCAGTTCAAAAACAAATTATGCCTATTTTAGAGTTTTTTTTTTTAATATCATAGTAACATTTTTAAATTAATCAAGTAATTGCTTCGATCCAATCGATTTTTTAATGAAAAAAATGAAATTTTGTCTAAATGTGATTCAGACAAAACAAACCACTCAAAATGATTTCTTATTTTTAACGAATCAAAAAGATGCACAAAATTATATTTCCGTTGAATTTCAATTATTTAATGATGCTATGATTGATGCTGAGATAAATGAGATAAAAATGTCTCTTCAAACAAGCAATGGTATAGAGATCCCTTTAAAAATCAGTGGGATTTCCTATAGTTTATTGAATTATGATGGGGAAAATCAGACAATTATCACCAATCAATTTTTATTAGAGAATTCAACTTTCGTATTTAGAAGCAGATCATATCTTAATTTAACATTATCTCTTTCTCAAAGTTCTATTCAAGCACTAGCTGCAAAAAATTCTTTGAAAGAACTTTTGCTTCTTAAATTTAATCAACATAAAGAAATTGTGATTGAAAATGGTATTTTTTAAAAAAAATTTCCTTTGTATTTTTTCTTTATTCTTAAATAAAAAAGTGGGGTATTTGAATCTTAAAAGTGAAATTGAATCAGGAAATAATTGGAGCTGGTTCTTGGTAAGCATTTCAATAATAATACTTTGTGTAATACTTATTTCAATTATGATCATTATCCTGAGAAGAAAGCAAAACTTCTTCGAAAAGTTGAAATCAATGGAAGGGTATAGGGTTGATACAAGTTTAACTCAGCCTAAAGGAGCCTATTCCAACTTTAACAAAGAAGATGAGATTTAATTAATTCTTTGAAAATAAAACAAACAAACAAAAAACGCCAAACTTTTTTGAATTTATTCATTGCAATATCAAAAAATTTCGATTTATTAAATCTAAAATGAAGAAAATCAACAAAAACAACAAAAAATAAAAAAAATAAAAAATAAACTGCCAAAAATTATTTAAAAAAAAAATGTTTTATCCCTTAAATAAAACATTCAAATGAGTTACCCGCACACTTCCCCCCCTCGCAAAATCTATGAAAAAGACAAGGAGATCCAAAAAATCCAGACCCAACGTGACGATCTCATTCGTAAATTTGTAAAAACTTACATTTATGACGATTCAAACTCCTTGCGTCCCAACATTCAACAAAAAACCTATTCTGATACCGCTCGCTATGAAGGTGAATTGAACTCTCAAGGCCTGAAGGAAGGTTATGGTATTTATCATTATCCAAACGGTGATAAATACTTAGGAGAATGGCATTCTGATCATTTTAATGGTCAAGGGGTCTATGTTTTCTCTTTAGGTGAACGATATGAGGGTGAGCTATCAAATGGGAAGAAGAATGGTAAAGGTGTCTATTATTATTTGAATGGCAATATATATAGAGGTGATTGGATCAATGATAAAAAAAACGGACAGGGTGAATATATCTATAACACCACAGGTGAGACCTATGAGGGTGAATGGAAAGATGGAGAAAGAAATGGTATGGGGAAATATTATTTTTGTTACGGAGATCGTTATGAAGGCATGTGGTCAAAGGGGATGAAAACTGGTAAAGGAGTTTTAGATTATGCAAGTGGAGCGAGATATGAAGGCTTATGGGATAAAGATAAAGCTAATGGAAGAGGAATCATGCATTATGCTAATGAAGACCAATATGATGGGGAATGGTTAGATGGTGCGAAACAAGGACATGGTACTTATTTCTTTCATGATGGGGCAAGATATGAAGGTGAATGGTTAATGGATGATAAGAACGGTAAAGGGAAATTTGTGCATCCTAATGGCGATAAATATGAAGGAGAATGGAAAGATGGTGAAAAAAGTGGTCACGGTGTTTATTTCTATTCAAATGGGGATCGTTATGATGGTGAATGGAAAAATGATAAAAGAAATGGGTTTGGAAGTTTGATTATGGCAAATGGCGATAAATATTCAGGGGAATGGGTTGATGGAGAGAAAAATGGTCGAGGAACATATGAATTTGAGAATGGGGATTATTATGAAGGCTATTGGATTGCAGGTAAAAGACATGGAAAGGGAAGATATATGTGGAATATTGGAGAAAGCTATGTTGGGGAATGGAGGAGTGATAAAATGAACGGCAGGGGCGAGTTTTTAACAGTTGATGGTGTATCCTTCGCCGGGGAATTTAAAGACGATAAAAAAATCGATTAAAATTTAAGTTTTTATGAAAAAAAATTAAGATTTTAAATTTAAATCAGCAAAAAAATTAATTTTTAAAGATTTTTAAAAATTTAATCTATATCAAGAACAGCGAAAATCACCTGGTTTTCAACAGCGCATCAACATCCGACACAAACAACTGCAAGATTATTTCTTCTTCGGAGTTTGGTAATGTTTCTTCAATCGAATTCTGATATTTATTGATATAGTCGTCATGCGGAATGTCAAATGAAAGCAATTTTTGACGAAATCTTTCAAAAAAACTAAACTGATTTAATCTTTCAAAAAAACTGATTTCTTCTACTTCAGGCTCCTTAAAAACCTTAAACAAATTTGATTTTTCTATTATTTTTTGAGTGTTTTGCTCCTTGAAAATGCTTTCTTTTGACGATTGTAAATTACTTACTTTTTTTTCACCATAAAAACAACCCATTTTTCATATGTTTTATCATTAGAAAACCATCCTAAAGAGGTTTCATTGCATAAATTAGTAAATCCAGAACTTTGTTCATCATCTTCATCTTTTAGAGTTTTATTGCCTGTGTATGTATATATTTAGAAAATGCGAAGAAAATCTGATTCATTGCTTGAATTTCGAAACCCTCATTATAAATCGCAGTCCAAGTGCCAATTGACTCATTATTTTCATTAAAACCAGATTCGGAAGCTTCAATTCTATTTTTATTTGTGAAGAAATTTTAAAATTCTCTTTAAAATTGTTAAAAATATGCTCGGTGTTTTTGTTTGACGCACATGAGAAAAAGAAACTGAGGAATCGTGATTATTTGACTGAGATATATTCCATAATTTTTTGGTGAGACAATGAATTGGGAGATTGGCTTTTGAAAAATTGAAGAAAAGCACAAAGAATAAAAATTGGAAAAAATGCATTATCATCCTTTTTCATGATTGAAAATTCATTTTAAAAAAAAAAAAAAAATTAATGATGAGAAAAAAATTTAAACAATAATTTTTTTTTAAAAAAGAAGAGAAAAAAAAATGAGAAAGGCAATGCATAAGTTCAGATTTTGAATTTTTCGTTAAATAAAAGAAATTTCATTAAGGAAAAAAAAAAAAAAAAATTTAAATTAACTAATTTCAAAATTGTAATAATAGAAGAAAAACCAATATCTTTATAAATCCTGAAAAAAAATGCCAAAAAAACTCGTTTCCAAAAAATTTCGCGCTTTTCCGATTGTTCAAAACAAATTCGGCTCGAAAAAATATGAGGAAAACCCCCAAAAATCAAAAAAAAAGTTCCAAAAACCTGCTTCATTGGCCCATGTTGACGTATCTTCAATAAAATGCAAGGCCAAACGAATGGATGTTTTTTTTCGCCGCAAAAAAGAAATGCAACGTCTAAAGCGTCAAACGAAAAAATTAGCTGAAGAAGACCCAGATGCTGATAAAAAATCCATAGAAAACCCGAAGACAATTGATGATATGCGTGAACTCTCTGATGATTTCATCTTCGAGGAAGATGAAGAGCTCTTAAATGAAGAGAAATTCGATGAATTTAGCAGTTATTTCTCCTCGCAATCTGAGCCGAAAGTTCTAATGACAACTTCTGAGAAAGCTTCACGACAACACTATGATTTCCTAAAGGAAGTAAAAACAATATTCCCTAATTGTTATTATTATCCCCGAAGAACCTTCACTTTGAAAGAAATCGCAGAATATTCAAATAATCGAGGGTTCACTGATGTGATGATTTGGAGAGAAAATCGTAAAAAAGTCGAGGAATTGGTCATGATGCATCTGCCCAAAGGACCTACAGCGATTTTCAAAGTTTCTAATGTAAAATTGAATGAAGATATCCATCATCATGGGAATCCTACAGACCATTTTCCAGAGCTTATACTGAATAATTTCAATACAAATGTTGGCAGAAGAGTTGGCAGGTTTTTTGCGAGTCTTTTCCCACAAAAACCAGATTTTAAAGCAAGAACTGTGGTTACGTTCCATAATCAAAGAGATTTCATATTTTTTAGAAGACATAGATATGCATTTGAAAAAGATTATGATAAGGTGAATTTACAAGAAATTGGACCTCGGTTTACTTTGAAGCTGAAGAAACTCCAGATGGGAGTGTTTGATAATAAGACAGGGGAGATTGAGTTTAATTCGAAACCGGATATGTATGTTTCCAGAAAAAAAATGTATTTGTAAAGAATTTTTTAGGTTTTGTTTATTTATTTTTTATGAAAATAACGAAATTGAATTTTTGTAAAAAAAAATTTAAAATCCGAATTTTTTTATTTAATTAATTTCTTGAAAGAAAAAAAATGACCTTCTAAAAAACTTGAACCCCTTAAGGCTAAAATAATTTTTCATTTTTTAAATATCACAACAACAACAAAAAAAAATTTTGAAAAGGAGGGCTTCATGAATCCTCAAACTCATGTTTCCTCTATTCATAATATTATTTTTCCCATTCTTAATCATTTTAAAAAAACCATTATTTTTTTTCTAAATTTCCACTATCTTCACTCCCTTCATGAAATGACTTACTTTTTCTCCCTTTTCCCCCTTTTTCCCCCTTCAAAACACCCCTTCATATCAAAAGATATATAATAAAATACAAATAAAAAAATTGATGAGCAATTTCACAATGAAAGAAACTGAAGAGATCATCATCCAAAAGGTTGATAATGATCTCCACATAGCGGCAATCTTCATAGTTTTATGTGCAGGTTTTTTAGGTGTTTTCGCTCCATCCTTTCTTATCAAACGAAAATGGTTGACTCTCAATGATAAGAAATTCATATTAGGCAAAGCTTTTTCAGGAGGTATCATTTTGGGCACAGGTTTTATTCATATGCTTCCAGAAGCCCAAAATCAACTGAATGAAAGTCTACCGGAATTTCCTTTTTCAGGTTTTTTTGCGGGGATGGCTGCCATCTTCAGTTTAATCATTGAACAAATTGCTTTTGAGCAAATAAAGAAGATTTTTATAAAAAGCCAACCAAAAACTAATGGAAATAGTCAAATCAAAATGATGAAAAGTGGTGGTAATCATGAAGAGGGTCATGCACATGGTGTTGCAAATCTTTATACAGATGAAGAATTATGTAAAAAAGTTAACAGTTTTACAATTGCACATGTGTTAGAAATAGGAATTGCTTTTCATTCTATTATAATAGGGATTGCTTTAAGTGTTGAAACTGAAGCGAAGAACTTCCATGCGTTGTTAATAGCAATTTGCTTTCATCAATTATTTGAAGGGTTTGCCTTAGGAGCGAGTATGCAAGGGGCCAGAATTGTTAGTTTGTTACATTTAGGCATTATGATGTCAATTTTTAGCTTGGCTACACCTATTGGACAGGCTATTGGATTAGGAGTTCTTGAAATGTATGATGAAGAGTCATCAACTGCATTACAAACACAGGGAATTTTCGATTCTTTTTCAGGAGGAATACTCATTTATATGGCTTTGGTGGATTTGATCGGAGAAGATTTTAAGAAAACTTATGATGGAAACCTAAGATATTGGATGCTATTTGCTTTGATTATTGGGTTTGGATTTATGGCAATTATAGCTATTTGGGCTTAATTTTTTTTCACATATAATAAGCATATTTTGAATTTATTAATAAAAAAAAAATGGGCATTTTTCTTAAAATTTATTAAAAAAAAATTATGAGCAGTTTTGGTAAAATATTTAAAATAACTACTTTTGGGGAATCGCATTCAGCTGGTATAAAAAAAAAGAAAGTTGTCTCTTTTTATTTAAAAGAATGTTCGTTAAGCGATCGGAGGCATAATAGAAGGATTTCCTCCTTGTTTTAAACTGGATGAGGTTTACCAATTTTAAATGACCAAATTAAATTTGATTTTATTGAAGATTTTTATTCAAAACATGCTGACAAGACGCAAACCTGGACAATCTTTATTAACTACCAAGCGAAATGAAGCAGATACGATCAAAATTTTATCAGGTTCTTTTGAATTTCTTCATAAAACAATTGATTTTTTTATTTTTAGGATTAGAAAATGAACTCACTTTGGGAACTCCTATAGGTTTCATCATTCAGAATCAAGACGTTTTGAAACAAGATTATTCAGGATTTAATATAATTCCACGACCAGGACATGCTGATTTCACTTATCTTATGAAATACGGTGTTAAAGCCGAATCTGGCGGAGGTTTAATTCATAAAAAACAATAGATTATTTAAATTTTTATACTAAATTCAAATAAATTTGAATGAAATAAAAGGAAGAGCATCAGCAAGAGAAACCGCATGTAGAGTCGCTGGAGGGGCTATGGCTGAAAACTATTTACAAGCAAAAGTCGGAACCTATATATTAAGCTGGGTTTCTTCTGTAGGAAGTATCGAAATACCGAAGCACTTTAACGATGGTTTGATTAATTCCGAGGATAAAAGCTTGGATAAATACAAATTGGATTTGATGGGGAGTTTCGAAGTTTATGTGAATGAGATGAATTTTTGTGAGAATGAAGCAATTTACAGAAATGTTTTCAGTAAAAAACTCTATAGCAAGTAAAAATACATATTTCTTTTCATGTTTATTTTTTGTAAGTTAAAAGAAAAAATAAGCTTTTTAATAATGAAAATAAAATTTAAGTAAAGGAGAAGAGATTCTTATTTTCAAAGAAGAGAAAGAAATAAACAAAATTTCAGCCAATAAGGAAATATTTAAATATCAAGAAACTGTTAATGTGAGATGTCCTCATGAACCCACTGCAATTTTGATGATTGAGCTCATCAAAGCTACCAAAAATGAAAAGGATTCTATAGGAGGTTTTCTTTCTTTTGTTTT
>JFJP01024572.1_pt1 | contig 19570 bp, 17 predicted proteins | sample 431651 | NCBI WGS metagenome assembly JFJP01 (sample SAMN02602958, study PRJNA72255) | Microbial mat metagenome, whole genome shotgun sequencing project. | biome: fresh water; feature: sink hole; material: water; isolation source: purple microbial (photo- and chemosynthetic) mats found in...
GAGCCGTTCGGCAAAAGTTTATAGGCAGGCGAGTATTGGCTGCCGGTTACTGGTCGACTGGTTTGATGTCTGTGAGGTCTGCCTCGTCGTCTTGGGGTTCGGGCGAGGCTTCTCCGGGGTCTTTGACCCGCGAGACCTCTTGTTCGAAGGCCTGGAGCTTTTCCTGGAGCTGCGCGTTGATCGCTTTGAGCTGCTGGTACTTGTGCAGGATGTCGTCGGACTCGTAGATGATGTCGGCCATGCGACTCTCCAGCTCGATCCTGCCGGCCAGCAAGATTTTGTTTTTCGCTTCGAGGGAGGAGATCAGGTTGTCTTTCCTGGTGACTCGCGGCTACTTGATGACCACCTGGCTGAGCGAGCGGACTTCTTCCTGGAGGGCTTTCTCGCGCTTCTTCATGAACTCCAGGGCGTCGATGGTTTCGCGCAGCTTTTCGTTGTCGGAGTAGTCTGCGCGGTCTTTCCTTGGCGCCTTCACGTGCGTTTTCCAGTGGTCCGAGTCTTCGCTCAGGTCGCTTTTGCGGTGTCGGTCGAAGGCGTCCTCTCTGAGAGTGCCGGCTCCGAAGGTGACTGCCGTGTCTCGGATGGCTGCGTGGGTGTCTGCCGGCCTGGCCTGGGACTGCTGGTGGCTTTCGCGGTGGAAAGCGTCGCTCGAGCGGTCTCTGCGGGGGTCTGGCTTTTTCCTGAAGCTGCTGACGTCGTAGCGGCGGTTCATGATGTGCTTGAGCTCTTCCTGGAGCTTGTGGTTCTCTTCAATGATCTGGTGCAGGTTTGCATCTTCTTCGTCGCGTTTCTGGCTGAGTCTCATTCGGTGAGTAATAATAATCGCAAATGGAGTTCGACAAAGATTACAATGTCGTTGTGAAGAAGTTCGAGGCACTGGACAACCTGTACGTCGCTTGGGTGAACAAAGTGATCGCTGCGAGGGTCGCGCCAGCTGAGCTGCGAGAGAGGCTGGCGAAGGAAGCTGCAGAAACGTTCGAGGAGTTCTGCAGGGAGTTCGAGATGTCGCTGCCTGAGATGGCTTTCACCATGTACCGCGACTTCAGCCAAACCATGGAGATCGACATTCGAGGCGTCCCGAAAGAGACGGTCGTCCGGATGATCGAGCGAGCGAAGGAACACAAGATCGGGTCTATCCTGGACGCAGGCAGCCTGACCTTCTGCGCGCTGCCCAGACAAGAAGCAGACCCGGACCTGAAGCTGCTGGACGAAGCCGACCAGCCTCAGTCACCGGATTTGCAGCCTGAGCAGTCGGAGCAGCCAGTGGCCCGGCCGACACGCAACCTGCTGAAGGACTTCCGCTTCAGGCCGGACCCGATAGAAGCGGTGAGTCTGGTGGAGGTGCTGCCTGAGGAAGACACTCTGGTCTTCGAGATCGAGCAGCCGGAATCTTTCGGCAGCCCGATAACCGCGATCCACGCAGACATCGAGCAGACCTTCACGGACAGGTCAGTGGTGAACCAGCAAGCCGTGCTGACTTCTTTCTCGCCTGCACGCCTGCGAGTGGAGCGCCTGCCGCAGCTGCGCCAGCTGGTGATGACGCTGCGACCCCAAAACGCGTCTGGCCTGCAGATAAAAAGCCGTGCCTGGAAGTACCTGTTCCCGGTGCAGCACGCCCGGGTCTCGATGCTGGGCCGGAACGACTTCTGCCAGGTGGACTCGGAGCTGGTGTCTGAGGAGCGGCGGCTGGCGATCGAGGCATCTGCGGCGCAGGACTACTACTGCTCGGGCTGGGCCGAGCTGCGGCCGAGCCAGCCTTCGCTGCAGCTGGTGAAGGCGGTGTCTCGGGATACCTCGCTGGGCGTGACGCGCGGCTGCCGGCTGCTGCAGTGGGGCCTGCACCGGCGACTCGAGGCCGGCCAGGTGCTCGAGGAGCCGACGCACCACTTCGCGCACCCCCGGCTGCTCGTCCAGCAGGTCGGCCTGGGCGACACCTTCGCGGCCGCGGTCACCGTCGAGGGCCGCGTGTTCGCCTGGGGCGACAACCGGGCCGGGCAGCTCGGCCTGGGCTACTTCTGCCAGCTCGTCGAGAAGCCGACGCTCGTCTCCGGGCTGGCCGAGAGCTTCGTGGTCGACCTGCGCTGCGGGTCGGGCCACTCGATCTGCCTGGACGACGGCGGCGTGGCCTACTCTTGGGGCCAGAACCAGGCCGTGGCGGGCAAGCCGGTCTTGAACCGCTTCGGCGAGCAGATCGGCTTCAGCAACTCGGGCGTGCACCAGCCGCAGCCGTTCCCCATCTCGCGCAAGACCCTCGGGTCCGAGGAGCGCGTCTGCCAGGTGGCCAGCGGAGAGTTCAACCTCGGACTGGTCACATCCAAAGGTGAGCTGTTTTTGTGGGGCGACAACGCGGAAGACCTGCTCGGAGACTTCCCGGCAGTCCACAGCGCGGTGCCCATCAAGATCGGCCTGCCCTTCCCCGCCAAAAAAGTTCACATTGGATTTGACCACTCCGTCGTCGAAACCGCGGACGCAGACGGCCACCAGCGCTTCTTCGCCTGGGGCAGCAACCTCGAGGGCCAGTGCGGCCAGAAGCCCGGCGACCCGGTCAAGGCCCCCGCCGAACTCAAAGGGCTGCCGGGCTCCGTGGGCCACTTCTGGTGCGGCATGAACCGCAGCTTCTTCGTGGACGGCCAGCAGCGCGTCTGGGCAGTCGGCCAGGGCCTCCTCGGCCTCTTCGAGTCTTCGGCCCAGCCGGTCTGCACTGCGGCCCTCGCCTGCGAAGTCTTCGAGTTCAACGGGACGGTTACCGCAACCGCTAATTAATTAGTTCAGTTGACGCTCCGGTGCGAGTCGAGCTGCTGGCGCTTCCGCTTGGCCTGCTCCTGGTCCGTGGACTCCTGGCTGATGTTCTTCGCGATGTCGCCCATCCGCTGCAGGCAGCCCTGCAGCTCGGCCAGGCTGCCGTCCGTCCGCTCGATGTGGTCGAAGACCTGCGCCTCGGTCGCCTCCTTGTCGAACGCCATCGTCTTCTTGTTCGGCACCCACGCGATGCTCTTCAGGCTCATCTGCCGAGACACGTACTCCTCGATGCCGTCGTAGTCTTCGGCAGGCTTCTCGATCAGGTAGGCCAGGTAGCAGATGTAGTTCCACATGTAGTGCTCCTTCGCGATGTGCACCTCGAAGCCGCGGCAGTTCGGCCGCTCGAACTCCTCCACGGCCAGTCCGCAGACGAAGCAAGATCCCTTCACGTCTTCGTGTTTGCTGATGTCGAGGTCTCGAAGCGCTCCGAAGGTGTCGATGATGAGTCCTGCGAGTATCTCGAGCAGCAGGAGCTTGAGGAGGATCAGCGCGATGTTGTCGAAGGCGAAGATGGTGAAGTTCATGTGGTTCGGTTTCTGCAGCGCGCCTCCAGCGAGCGTGATGGCCATTTTGGCGTCTTCTTTGATGAGGTTGTTGATGAAGCAGACGAAGCAGAGCAGCAGGTTTTCGCAGCAGTAGACTTTGCCGTCGAGTTCCAGCGGGTCGTCTTTGCCTTGGATCTCCCGGGTCTGCTGCAGGATGTCTGCCATGCTCGAGTACCAGACCACGGAGAACACGTAGCAGAGCACCACGATGAGCAGCAGCGTGAGAACCAGCGACTTGCGAGGAATGTAGATGGCCTGGAAAATGATCTTCATGGCGGAGAAGCGGTTGATCGCGTCGGTCAGCGTGTAGGAGTGGAAGAAGGGGTGCACGGTGTTGCCGAGGACCGTGAAGACCACGTAGAGCGTGTAGTAGAGGATGCCGCTGCTGAAGAAGAGGCCGAAGAGGTTCCGGACTTTCGCGACCAGACTCATGGGCCTCGAGGCGATGTCCACGGCTTCGGGGATGTTCTGCAGGAAGATCATGAGCACGAGGAAAGAAGTCAGCCCCACGTTCACCCAGCCCAGGTCGCTGATCGAGTGCCGCAGCGAGTCCGCCAGCCGTCTGTCTGCCGTGCTGTACGCGATGACGATACTGATGTTGATGACGATGGTGATGAGGAAGACCATGAGGCCGAGAGTGAAGTAGTAGTCGAAGAGCACGTTGATGACTGGGATCTTCTTCATGAGCGACTTGACTTTGTTGGTGTACTTGGAGCTGCTGATGAAGCGTTCGTGGTCGAAGATGAGCGAGCGGACTTTGGACTCTCTCGAGGTGCGGTCGACGGTGTCGTTGAAGTCTATTTTGATTTGTTTGGGCAGGTCTCTGAAGTAGGGCAGGAAGATGAAGGGCAGGTCGTAGATGCGTTCGCGATGGTCGACTTCGATGCTCGCGGAGTTGTGTTCGTAGAACTGGAAGACCGGCTGGAACCTGGAGTAGAAGACGCTTTCCTTGAGGTTCTTGAGCTCCATGATGAGCGTTTCGTAGTTCCTGGCTTTGCCCGAGCTCTTCTGTTGGGGGATCACTGCTGCGTTGCGTCTGCGCTTCCTGCAGCGAGTCGCTAGGTGGGTGTACAGCTTGACGAACACGCTGAGCAGACTCCAGACGATGAGCACAGCCATCTTGACGATGCTGAAGACGTTCATCGCCATCACGGTGAACAGTCCGCTGCTTTTAACTTTCTTGAAGACCACTGTTTTCTCGTAGAGCGCCATGGAGTACTGGGTGAAGCGAGGCTACGTCTCCGATGATCTCTTGCGAGTAGAAGCCCTGCAGCATGGTGTTCCTCATGATGAAGTAGAGCTTGAAGCCGCCTTCGATCGGCAGGTACTCTTCTTGGAACTCCTGCTCTTGGTTGTACTGGGTGAACGGCTGCTACTCGGTTGAGGCTCTTGTAGACCAGGTCTGAGCCGAAGACTCTGCAGTAGCCGTTGTAGAGCTCTTCGATGTAGATCAAGATGAGGTAGACCGAGAAAAACTTCGAGAGTCTCCCGCAGAGGCTCTTGGTGTCTTCGGGCAGCTCGCAGATGGCTTCGAGGAGGACGATGGACTTGTACTTGATCTTCCGGATCTGCGATGCGGTCAGCTCGGAAGAGCTCGCAGTCTTTGACTTCTTGCTCTTGGAGCCGGGCGTCGGAGAGTACATCAAGAAGTTCGAGAGGATCTCGAGGATCGGGCTTTTGAGCATGAAGTCTTGGTTCGCTCTGTTGGGTCCCTGCACCAGTTCGGTGAGCGAGTCGAAGCAGAGGATCAGCAGCTCGTAGTTCGAAGGGACGATTTTTTTGTAGAGGATCGAGAGCAGGTTGATGATCTCTTTGAGGAAGTTGTGCTGGTTCGAGAAGTTCGGCTGGAACCTGAAGAAGTCCTGCAGGTGTCTGTAGTGGCCTTCGCAGCTGGCTTGGAGGAACTTGAGGATTTCGATGCAGATTTCGTTGCTCTCGAAGAAAACAGCTTGGTTCCTCTTGAGCTGTTCGTCGTCTCGGATGTAGTTGCTCACAGTGGTGATGTAGGAGGAGAACCGCTCGAAGATGCGTTCGCTCTGTTTGTAGGACTTGAAGTGCTTGAAGACTGCCTTCTGCACTTTGCTGTTCTTTTGTTTGAGCATCGAGTTGCAGAAGATGAGCAGCGACTTCAAGAAGATGTTCACTGGAGACTGCTTCTTGGAGAGCAGGAAGAGGACCATTTCAATCGCTTTGTTGTTGTTGAAGACGTCTTGGATTTCTCGCATCTCGCTGCTCTCGTTTATCATGAGACTGAAGACGTCCAGCAGACTCTTGATGTTGTTCTCCGCGTACTTGTCGCCGACCTGCGACTCGATGTACTTGATCATCTTCTTGATGAGCTCGTCTTTCTTCAGGTCTGCTGCTTGCAAGGTTTTGTAGATCTCGGACTTCTCTTTGTCTTGGTCTGCCTTCTGTTCTGCTGATGCGAGGATGCGTTCCTTTTCGATGAGTTTGTCGAAGTTGAGGAAGGCGAGTGCAAGCGTCATTTTTTCTTCGAGGATTTTCTGATGAGCAGGCGGGTACCTTTTTGGTCGTGGGGTCGTTTTCGATGAACTTGAGGCTTATTTTGAAGTTGTTCGAGAGGTTCCAGTCGATTGGATGGTCTGTCTCTGACTTCTCTGCAGGTTTGAAGCTGGCCATGCGGTCGACTCGGGACTGGTCGAGTCGAGAGTGGTCATCATCTCTGTGGGAGTCTCTTATCGATGCCATTCTCTCAGAGTACTTGAGGGAGAACTTGCGGTCGGTCTTGACCTCAATCAAGGACTCGATGAGCGTGAAGGAGTTCGGTTCCCATAGCGTGTTCTTGTCGATGTCTATTCTTTTGAGTTCTTTCATGAAGATGGGTCTGCGGGCGTCTGCCACGAACTTAGTGATGAACTGGTCGATTTCCTCCTGCGAAGCTTTGCAGCAGAACTGGAGATAGGTCAGCTTGCGAGAGAGAATCTCTCGAACGAATTCTTTGATCTTCTTGCCTTCAGATGACCGCTCGAGTCGGAAGTTGATGTCGTTGGTCGTCTTGCAATCGATGTAGTTGGTGATGATGTGCAGCGTCTTCTTCAGGTAGTAGAAGTAGGGCGACTCGTAGCTTGAGATTCTGTTGCGGCTGTTGGTCTGCACTCTCTCGACTGCTGTCAGACAGGTCTACCCTGGGCTTTCATCTGGAGGTAGTCTTCCTTGAGGTCGGGGTCTTTCATGCACTCTTCGAAGAGACTGGAGTGGGTGATGAGCAGGTTTTCGAGGAAAGTGTGGAAGAGTTCTGAGTTGCGGTCGAAGATTTCGAAGAGCGGTCTGTACTGCAGGAACTGCGACTGCGAGTTCATCACTTTGAAGCGGTAGGTCTCGAACTCGATGACGAACTTGACAGGTTCGGAGAAGTCTTCGAGTCGCAGAGTGTTCAGGTAAGTCTTGCCGAAGTAGAGCGTGGAGAAGAGGTCGACGACGTGCAGCTTGAGGTAGGCGCTGGACATCCTGAGGTTGCCTTTCTTGATGGAGAAGTTGTCAGAGGATTTGTTTTTGCTTGTGGCCATGATGAAGCCGTCCTCGGAAGTCATGACGGTCAGCGCGTAGGGGATGGAGAAGAGCTCGCGGATCTTGTTGGTGAAGAAGTAGATGTTCTTGGATCGCTCGATGATCGATTTGAGGATCTGGGTCAGGTGTCGCTACCTTGACCACGAAGACGTGGTACTTGAAAGGCTGTTCGCGGTAGGTGGCTTCGCCTGGCACTTTGGCGACCACTAGCTCGATGGGGTCTTCTTCTTCGTCCATGTCTGGCAAGAGGTCCAGCTCGAACTCCAGCCTGCCTTCAGCAGTCGCCTTCATGTACATGGGCTTCAGGTTGCTCCAGGTGCTCTCGATGGGGTCGAACTTGGGCAGCAGGAAGCGGATGATCGTGTAGAGGTTGTCCAGCAGGAACTCTGGTGGGGAGTCGAAGATAACTTCGAAGAGCTTCAAAAAGCGCACCTGCCTGCCTTCTCGCTCGATGCACTTCATCAGCTGCTCGAGAACGGCCATGTTGTTGCGGAGGTCGCCGAGGATCCAGTCGTTCGACTGGTAGACCTGGTGAGAGCTGCTTACCGCGCAGAGCAGGTCGACCTGTCCGACGTCGTAGCTCATGCCTCCCACGAGCATGTCGAGCTTTTGGTAGAGAGTCTTTTGGTTTTCTTGGTTGTCTTTGCAGAAGAAGATGAGGAAGGTATAGCACTCTTTGAAGAGCAGCAGCACTTCTCGCCTGTAGGCTTCGGATGACTTGCTCTCGACGATGGCTTCGAGGACCGGCAGCTTCTTGTGGAGGAAGCTGATGAAGATCTCGTGGACTCTCAGGTTGTTGAGCATGCTCTGTCTGCTGGACGAGAGCTTGAGGCTGCTGTCCTTCGAATTGAAGAGCACCTTCTTCTGGGCCACTTTGGTGCCTTCGAGCATGCCGATGATCAGGAAGTTGAGGTTGGTGCGAAAGCTGCGAATCTTCTTGATTTTGTTTTCTTCTTCGGTGATCGAGTTGTTCGGGGTGGTGGGGGGTTTGATCATCGGAGTGCTAGGCGGCAGCTTGAAGACTCTCTCTTTGTTCGTCGGTTCGATGAAGGTGTCGCTGTCTTGGATGATGACTCTGAACTCGACGATGACGTTGGAGAAGTAGTTGAAGATCTGTTCTTCTTCTGCAGTGCTGAACAGGTTGACGCTTTGCAGGTGGTCGAGGAGGTTGGAGCGCTGGGAGTACGAGCGGAGGATGAGTTCGAGCAGCGTGTTTTGAAGGTTGATTTCTTCGGTCATCGCGAAGGTGTAGAGCAGCGTCGGCAGCGTGTAGGAGTATGGAAGCTTGGCTGGATGAGAGGCGGCTACTGAGAGAGTTCGTTTCTTTTGAGGGCTTGTTCTTGATCAGGTAGTTCAGGTCGAAGATGTAGTACTCGGACAGGTCGCTCTTGTAGTTGCTCTGGTTGCTGTCGATCGACTGGTCTATCTTCTTGTAAGCGGTTTTGAGGATGTTCGGAAAGAGGTACTTGGTGTTCTTGAGTATCTCTTTGAGCTGGTCTCTGAACTGCTGCTCGGTCTTGATCTCATCTCTCTTCATGTGGTTGACTGTCTTCGTGTACCAGCAGATGAAGTTGTTGAGGACGAAGTTCTCTCTAGGATTAGCACCGCTCACCGCAGGTCTAGGATCTTGTTGAGCACCTGACACGCCTGTATCTTGATTTCCGACTCGAGCTTGACGAATTTCGCCGACTGCTCGGTCCCTTCAAGCAGTAGTCTTTGCAGGAGGAAGCAGTTCCTCATCAGAGGATGCTGCTGGAGCGCTCTGTCTTCTTGGAGGCCGTGGTTTAGGTCTGAGGTGAGGTGCAGTTACCGACATCTTCATCATCCTGCTGCTCGTTCGAGGCTTTGGGGTTCGAGGTCGGTGACAGCTGGACGAATCTGGCGATCTTTTTGAAGGTGGTGAAGATCTTTTTGGTGAGGCTGTTTCCCATCAAGATGTCTTTGTCGGTGATCACTTTGGACTGCTCGAGGATGTAGGTAAGCTGGGGGTTGATGGAGTTGATTTGGATGCTTTCGATGGAGAGAATGGCGAGCTGATTGAGCGACTCGTAGCTGTCGAAGAATGCGATGACTCCGAAACCCAGCAGCTTGTTGAGCAGCTCGTAGAAGTCTCTGAGCAGTCTGTCGCTGTCGTGGACTCTGGCCCGGTCTTCGTCAGTCTGCTTTTCTGGCGGCTTGGTGTAGAGACTCCTGTACTCTTTGATCTTATCGCTGCAGTAGATGAGGAGGTTCATGAAGATCTCTTTCATCGGGTTGTTCTCGTTGCCGCGTTCGCAGTCAGCCACCATGGAGTAGATGGAGAACATGTCTTTGACCACGACGCGACTTTCCTTCAGATTCCTGCCCCCGCCAGAACTGTCTATGACCACGAGCTTGCTCATCTGAGGGATCTTGATGTCGTGGAGTGGCTCGCAGTCGATGTACATCATGAAGTAGAGGCGCCAGAGACTGCTTTTGAAGTCTGGTCATTGGAGCGTACCGTTGGAGTAGGCCGTGTCGAGGATCTCGTTCATCAAGTCTTCTTTTTTAAAGTGGTCTCGGATGAAGCATTTCCACTTGAGGTTCCTGCCGAAGCAGAGCGTCGAGAAGAAGTTGATCTGCTCCATGACGAAGAGGATGCGGTTGCTCTTCGCAAGTTCTTCGGGAGCGCTCGAAGCGACCTTCTGGTCTTTGAAGAGGAGGAAGAGGAAGGTGAGGACTGGCTCTTCGTCGAAGCGAGTGACGAGTTTGTTGATCGACCGGTACTTCTTCATCGTGAGCTCGGCCATGAAGAGCAGCAGCAGCTCGTTGTTGCGCGTGAACAGCTCGATGAAGTTGTGCTGGTTGGGCAGGAAGCTGCTGCCTTTGTAGGTGCAGCTGGCAGAGAGGATTTTGAGGATGATCGGCTTGCGGATGCCTCGAGAGAGCAGGATGAGCAGGGAGACCAGCAGACTGATCGGCCGCCCTGCGTTCGAGCTGCTCTTCGGTTGGATGGCTTGTCCGAGGTTGTCGTCTTCCTCTTCCTTCTTCTCGATCTTCTTCTCCAGCTCGGTCTTCTCGCGGTAGAGCAGGTCTTCCTGGTCGCGCATCTCGACGTCGACTCTGAAGTATTTCATCTTCTGTTTGACTGCCAGCAGATCGTTGACTGCTTTGAGCGACTCGAAGAAGATGGTCGAGAGTTTGTTGAGGATGTGGGTGTTGTCTTCGATCATCAGCAGCGCGAGGTGGAGACTTTCGTCGAAGAACTGGAAGTGTTTTTGGAAGGTGTGGAGGAAGGAGAAGAGCTTCTTCTGGTTGGACTCGTGGTTCCTGACGAGCGACTGGAGGAAGCTGTAGATGCGCTTGATGATTTCTCGTCCGTTCCTCATGTAGCGAGTGTAGTACCTGTTGAACCTCTTGAGGATGGCTGCTTCTTTCTTGTCTTGTTTGCTGAGGTCTTCGGTCATGATGCTGCCTTCGACGGTGGAGTTGCGGTTGAAGTTGGCCTGTCCTTTTTCTTTTTCGAGGTTGATGAGGTCTTTGTGGTCGTAGTAGAGGTCGAGGATGAGGCAGAACATCTCGATGAAGTCGAGCTCGTCGAGGATCCTGCGTCGGTTGTTGATGAGGTCTCGGTTGAACTTGGAGCTCTCGACCATGATCTGGTTTTCTGCGTACTTGGTGAGCGTCTCGATGCAGTAGTCCATGTTTTGGTAGAGGTTGTTGATCTTGATGAAGTAGTAGTTCAGCTCGTCGCGGTGCAGGACGGCTTCTTTCTCGCGGATCTTGTCGAAGTCGGTCAAGATGCTCAGATACCTTTGCACGAACGGCCTGCAGCTCAGCAGAAAGTTGCACTCGTTGATTTCTTGGCTACTGGCGCGGAGGATCTTGACTGCCATGTTCTCGCTGGCTTGCTTCGTGAGGCTTACTTCGCTGGTGCTGGCTCCGTCGTTATGAGACGAGGGCAGTCGAGTGGAGAGCAGCAGTTCCGTCTTCAGGTGCCGCACGAAGACGATGCCGTCTACGTCGATGAAGCGCAGGCTTTCTGCGTCAGTTGCTGGTACGCAGGTTTTGGTTTCGGATGTTGCGCTTGATCATCTCGAAGGTGAAGTTGGTGTCGCTCGAAGCCTCGCCGACGAAGGTCAGACTCGTGCGGTTCGACTCGGCCGACTGCCGCAGCGCGAGGTACTTGCCGGAGACGTAGTGTTTGAGTCGCAGCGGAGACCCCCACTTGATGAAGCCCTGCTGAGGCCGAGGCTACCCCCACGTCTGCAGCCAGGTTCTCGAGCAGCCACAGGCCTTCGTACGGCGCTTCGTGCAGCTGGCTGAGCAGCGGCTACCTCGTGCAGGGACTGGAAGTGCAGACTGAAGCTTTTCTCGGAGCGGTCTGTGGGCTGCGCGACGAGCGTGGCGTCGGACTCGATCATGTTCAGCCAGACGAGGTTGCCGTAGGAGAGACTCTGCTCCTGGAAGGCAGCCAGCGAGTCGAACTTCTCGAAGGCGAACTTGTGCTTTTCGTTCGTGCTCAGGTTCACCTCGAACTGCTCAGCCAGGCATACCTTCTTGATGCCTCTGCGTCTCGTCTTGGACTTGTTGATTTCTTCCAGCATCAGGTTCTCGAGGTTTATGGGGCTCACGTGCAGGTAGAGCTTTTCTTTGAGGTAGCGCGTGTGCGAGAGGATGTAGAAGTCTTCGCCGAAGAAGACCAGGTTGTCGCGGTCGCTCTGGTGCTTGTAGATGGGGTCGAGCGAGAAGAGCGTGTTGTTGCTGGGGAAGAGGTCGAGTCGCAGGCAGCGGTTTTCTTTTTCGCTGTTGGACTCGCTGTCGCTGGAGGCGAGGAACTTGTTGCTGGCCAGGTGCAGCAGCTGGAACGGCACGTTGCAGCTCAGGTACTGCTCTGCGGAGCGCTCGAGGGTGCGGATGTTGGCCAGGTACTCGGTGAGCAGCTTGTTGTTCATCTCTTCGACGAGCGAGGCTTTGGAGCGCTGGTCTTTGTGCTTGAAGTGCTCGCCGGCCAGACTGTCCATGTTCGTTTTCTGCGGGTGAGACGGCCTGCGGTTCGAGGCGGGAAAGAAACAAGCGGTACCTTCACGTCGTTGCTCATGGACGGCAGCACCAGGAAGAGTCCCCTGGGGGCAGACTGGTTGGGGAAGCGGTTCGGCTCGGTGAAGTAGACCGAGTCGTCCACGAAGCCGTCGCTGAGCAGCCTGCCCTTGAAGAGGCCTTCGTGCTTGATGAAGACGACCGAGCCGAAGCGGATGGCTTTCTCGTTGAAGTGCTTCATGCAGCTGGGCGAGAATTATGCGCAGTTGCGGTATCGAGTCGATTAGGCGCCGACGTTTGACCGCAGCGCATATTAATCCAGGCCGAAAAAATAATAATTTCAGCTAATATAAAGATGAAAAACTTACAATCAGTGGACCGGTATTAAATTAAGCGAAAGTAGCAAACGTGCCAACCTAGGATTGCAGCCAGCAAAGCGAAAAGCGAGGCCTGGACCGGCGAGTTCACTGGCCGACTGGCTGCCTCGCGGACCCGCAGGCCGGATTCGGGTTTCTTAATGAAGAGCAAGTCTCAAGCGTTAGTAGAAGTTGCGGTTCCTCGTCCGTGCCAGACAGTCGCTGCAGACGATGGAGTCGTTCTTGCCGGGCAGAGTCTCTCTGAAGTGGACGCTGCGGCACTCCGAGCACTGGACCGCTGGCTCAGCAGAGACTACCGACTGGAGTGTTCGCGGGCAGGCCGTTGCCTCGCCAGCCGAAGCTCTTGGAGCCCAAGCCCCAGCTGCTGAACTCGTTGTCGATCTTCTTGACGTACAGCGTGACCTCGAGCTCGCGCTTGCTGCGCTGCTTCTTCGCAGTCTCTTTCAGGATCATCTCGTAGACTTCCTCGGAGTCCAGCGTGACCTGCTCGTTGTTCGGCAGCAGGTACGACAGGCGGATGCTGCCCAGGTGGCGGTAGCGCGCCTCGACTTCTCTGAAGAGCTCTTTGAAGCTCTGCGTGCCTTTCTGCGAGAAGAAGCGGTTGTCTTGCTGCGCGTGCTGGTCGATGTAGGTCAGCGTGAACTTGACGGTCAGGTGTTCCCACTGGTGCAGCTCGTTCCAGCGGTCCTGGTCCCAGCCGTAGTGTTCGCCGAAGCAGTCGATGAGTCTTTCTGGGTGAGCGCAGGCCACTCTCGGTCGACTCGATGTCTTTGATGCTTTCGAAGTGCTTGAGGTGCGTGAAGATGCGGATGAGCGTCGAGCAGAGGCCCGAGATGTTGTGCAGGAGCTGCTGAGGAGGGCGTACGTTCTTCTCGCAGATCGAAGTCACGAAGGCGTTGTTCAGGTTGCGCAGGATGAGCTTGCGGTCTTGGCAGAGCGACTCGACGAACTCCTGGAACTTCGCGCGGCTGAAGTTGGTGAAGTACGGGGAGAAGAGGTTCGCGTTGTCGGCCGAGCGGAAGCCGTAGTCGAGGATGAGTCTGGTGTTCTCCAGGATGAGGCAGAGCAGCGGCAGGTCGGAGTAGGAGCCTGCGCTGGCGAGACACCTGCCGCAGTTCTTGTCGGGGGCTTTGTAGGTGAGCAGCAGGCTGAAGAGGACGGGCACGATGTTCGTGTCTGCCAGCAGTCCGATGGTCACTTTGTTCTGCAGGAAGCTTTTGAGGCAGACGAGCTGGTCGAAGTTGGCTCGGGAAGGGGTTTCGAGGCCTTTGAGCACGTTCTCGTGCAGCTTGAGGTCGAAGACCAGCTGGTGAGCTGGGTCTACCAGGTTGTGGTTCGAGAAAGAGAGGTTCCAGACGATCTGGCTGGCGATCCTGCCTTCCGAAGTGTTCCCTTCAAGCAGCTTCGCTTTGATGAACGCGAGGATTTCCTGGACCTCCAGCGCGATCTGGTCAGGAGCGCCTACCGCGCCGAACTTCCCCGCGGCTGCAGCGGACCTCAGCAGCTTCAAGCACTCGACGTGGAGCAGTCGCTCTTCTCCGCTGGGTAAGGGCGAGCTCACGCGACCATCTTCTTGATTTTCTCGAGGAAGACGAAGAAGTCTGCGCTGGGTTCGACCCTGCAGAGCAGCAGCGAGTAGATTCTGAGGCCGTACAGCACCAGTTCCCAGTTCTGCGTCTCGACCAGGTGACGAGCCATCTGGGCCAGGCTGTCCTGGGTCAGCGGCGACTACGATGGTCTCTTTGCTCTGGACGTCTTTCTGTTTCAGGCTGAGGCAGTACAGCAGCAGCGCGAGGGCGGCGTAGGCGTTGAGGCTGGCTTCGCTGGCGACTTTCGAGAAGAGGATCGCGAGGAAGTCTCTGTCTGCGATGGCGAGGAACTCTTGCTCGGTGTACTTGACAATGTTGACGAGGATCAGCAGGGCTGCTTCGAACTGCTTGCCCACGGACTGGACTGCGAGCATCAGGACCCTGCGCAGCGCGTCGTCTCCCAGCAGCAGGTGTTCGGCTTGCTCTGCCCGCAGCGTGTTCCGGAAGTGGAAGTCGGGGCTCTGGAACTTGAGCGAGTTGTAGACGTAGTAGAGGATCTTCACCAGCTCGAGCTGGCAGGCTTCGTCGGTCGTGGAGTCGAGCAGCATGAAGATCTGCTGGAGGAACTTTTCGCGCGCGAAGTCTTTGAGCTTGGGCTCGAAGAAGCCGGCCATGAACGCGAAGTCTTTGGGGTAGTCGATGTGGTTGAGCAGCGAGAAGCTTTTGGAGAGTCGCGCGAGGCCTTCCGAGTTGTTGAGGCTGTAGATCGCGGTGGACAGCAGACTCTTGTCTCCGAGGTAGAACTCGGCTTCTTCGAGCAGGGCTGGCTGGTGAGAGCAGGCTACTCCGTTGACTTCTGCGGAGTCGAAGGTTTTGGCCAGGTCGACTTCTCTGCGCAGGACGAGTTTGAGCGGAAGCTTCGAGTCGAGGTCTTTGAAGATGCTGCAGTCCGCCTTGTAGCCGCTGAGCAGCGAGTTGGTGAACATGAGCATGAGGAGCTCTTCCTTGTCTTCGTCGAAGCCGGACTCGTGGTTGAGCACGAAGCTCATGTCGGGGGTCATCTGTTCGAGGAAGCGGAAGAAGGAGCGGTTGAAGTTGACGAAGTCGAGGACGCCGGTTTTGTCGAGGTCGAGGCGGACGTAGAGCTCGTAGACGTCTCGGAGGGCGATCTGGTCGTCTGGGTGAGCGGGGAAGAGGAAGGAGAGGAAGGAGAGGAAGGAAGAGGCTTACTGCAGGTGAGTCGCTGGACGAAGACGTGCAGGTGGCTCTGCGTGAGGATGTCTGGCGGTAAGCTAAACTGCGAACTGGAGTAGCGGTCGTCCTCGGACTGGCCGATGATCGCGTTGAAGATCTTGTAGGTGATCAGCTCTTTCTCCAGACACTCTCGGAGCTCCATTAGTTTGTAAACTATCTTGAAGTATTAATTTAATTATCGTCTCTTCCGCTGGAGTCGTGGTCGCCGCCCATGCCTCGGAGCAGGTCCGAGATGAAGCGGTTGTTGCGGTCGGGGTCGAAGTCGTCGTCTTCGGCGTGGCTGGTGAGTCGAGGGTACCTCTCTCCGCTGGGCGGGTAGATGTTGCGGCGCATCTCGCCCTGGCCTTGGGGCGTCATGAAGTCTGTTGAGCGGGGAGTACTCAGGTCGTTGATCGCTCGCAGGCCGAAGTTGTAGCTGCGGCTGCCGAGCCGGTCGCTGGCCATCAGCTCGCTGAAGAGGCTTTCGTCTCTGCGGACGAGGTTCTGCCTGTTGTTGCGCATGCGCTCGTTGTTCAGGCGCTCTTTGAAGCTGTCGTAGTCTTGCTGGTCGTTCTCGACCTTCAACTCGATCTTCGTTGGTTTTCGGATGATCATTCCGATTTGAATTTAGATTGCGGTCAGCAGCGCAGAAAACCAAATTCGCTGTTAGTTGCTGCCATCGATTCGGCCAGGAAGGATTAGCATTAGTTAGGCTTTAGGAGCTGCGATGTACTGGGCTGGCTGGCTGCTCGGGAGCGGCTCTCCTTTGTAGAACCTGCCGAAAGGCCTCAAGAAGCCGTGGTGAGGGCCGTCGTTCTTTCCGAGCTGGACTTTCTGCTGTTTGTTGATGTATCCGGAGAACGAGGAGAAGACTCTGCCGGCGAGGAAGCTGTTGGTCGCTCCACGGAGGTTTCCGCTTTTGGGGCCGTTGTAGTCGCGCTCGAACCAGGTGGCCGTGTTCGCGCTGGTGAGGAACGGAGTCTTGGAGTAGCCGTCGTATGGCGCGTGCAGCGGGACGCCCTTGAAAGCCTTGACCAAGTTGTAGCGCACGCAGTGCAGCTGGTGGAAGGCTGCCCAGTAAGACTTGGTGACCGGCAGGTTGTTGATGTCGCCCACGCCCCAGATGTTCTCGAACTTCCTGGACTGCAGCGTCGTCGGGTTCACGTCGAAAAAGCCCTCCGCGTCCGCCAGGCCGGCGTCTCTGAGGGTTGGCTGCGTCTGGCCTCTCGGGATGACGTAGAGGTTCTGGAAGTCGCGCTCTTCGGTCCGGCCGTCTGCGTGCTTCAGGGTCAGCTGCAGCTCCTTGCCCTTGACTTCGGTGAGCTCGGTGTTGTACAGCACGTTGATGCCGCTCTTCTGGCAAGTCTCGCGGATGAAGGTGTCTGCGTCTTCGTCGAACTGGGTGAAGCGGTCGTTCGCGTTGACCACGGTGAGCGTCGCGGTCGGGCTCACTTTGCCGATGCGCTTGTAGAAGTTCCAGTAGTCCTGGGCTTGCATGAAGTGGTATGCAGCGATCTCTCCGCGGAACGGGAACCGGGGGATCACGAAGTAGGCGTCGCCGAAGATGTAGTTGCCGATCCAGCGGTGCTGCTTGTTGTGGTTGACGGTCCACCGGTCGCTGTTGAGCGTGGTGTAGACCGGCAGGTAGTCGTCGTCCCAGGCTTCTCTGAAGCCCTTGATGTTGTCCCAGGTGTCTTCGAGGCCTGAGTCACGGGCGACTACCGTAGGTGAGAACGAGCTGGTTGTATTCGATGGTGTTTCCGTTTTCGAGGGTCACGCTGTTCTTCTCAGGGTGGATCGCCGAGACGCCGACGCCTTCGCTGCTTGCGGAGTAGTTCGCGATCGAGAGCTTGGAGGAGAAGGTGTAGGTGTTGTCGTTCGAAATGCCAGTCTCGTAGAGCGGTCTGGTGAAGTGCTGAGCGTTCTTGTACGACTTGAAGGCGACGAAGGTCGTCGAGTGGCCTGGGTCAGTCGCCGTCTACCGTGGTCGTCCTTCTCGAACTGGCGGGTCAGGTTTCCGCCCAAGTGGCCGCCGACGATGACCAGGTCGTACTTCTTGAGGCCTGCCGGGGAGACGTCGGACTGGTGGGTCACAGCTTGCAAGATTTTTTGGAAAGTGGACTTGTTGCCTTTTCCCATCGTAATTATATCCAATTAACCTGAGTTTGATTTTAATTATGAAAGACTTCACGGAGAAGGTTTCGCGGGAAGTGACAACTCGAGGCTGTCAGTAAGCGAGAGGGCTGATCAGTTAGGAAATCTGTAGATGCCCATTGTGATGCACTGAAGACGCTCTCCGCAGAACAAAAACAAACCATCACCGACCTCTGGGACCGCATTTCCGAGCGTACGCGCGAGACTCACGCAGTTTTCATACAAAATCTCGAAAAGAAAGAAGACCTCGAGCTCGACGCCCAGTACTTGTCGAAACTCCAGACCGTTCTCTCCGGCAGGCCCGAGCTCTGCATTCTCTGGACCGAAAGATGTCTGGCGTTCCTCGTCGACATCTGGCACTCCATGAGCTATTCTCTGCTTAACAAAGGGAATAAACTGGTGCAGGATACGATTCGGATCGCAGTGGAGTCGCTTGAGCTGCAGCAGTTTCCTGAAGAAGTAAGAATTCCTGTTTAGGAAGGTTACCCGCCTTTTCGCCGAGATGGTCAAACAGATCCTGATGCCTATGCTCACCAATCAAAGCAAAACCAAAGACGCCAAGCAGTTCATCCTCCATCTCCTCCAGACCCTGCTCTCCCAAGATGCCATCGAAAAAGTTGAGTCACCCAAAATCCTCTTTCTTTTCTTTCTCCCGGTTCTCGCGGTAACATCGAGCTTAAATAGGTGCTCAAAGTTTGCAAAGACGAAGACATCAACAACAGCATTTTGAACGAAAGCAAGCATCTTTTGAGAGTGCACTTCCAAGACTCCGCTGACGGAAACAGAGCAAGCCAGCTCGTCGCAGAATACGACAAGTACCTGGCCACCGAGTAATGCCAAAATGACTAAAGGTCGCTGGACTTAGACAAAAGAAAAAGACTCTGCAAGTTCAAAGCGCACATCCAGCAGTACGCCAAGGAAATAATCTCAAAGAATCAGCAAAAGATGGTTGAGGAGCCTTTGGCAGATCTTCCCCTTGAGACAATCAGCCGCAGCCAGTTGAGAAGAGAGAGAAGCAAGGAAAAAATGGAAAAAATGCTCAGACTTGAGGCTTTGGATGAAAACAGAGCGGCCAAAAAGAGCGCCAAAAACACGCCTCAGCCTTTGGAAGAGCAAGACCAAAACGTTTACTCCAAGGAAGAAGGCAGGAAGAGCCAGGCTGCGACTGCTCGAGCCAAGATCCACCCCGAAAGCATGATGCTTGAACAAGCGGAAGACCAGTTCCAGGCCGAAGAGACAGAAGAACCAATCAAAGAAACGAAGACCAAGCGGCAGAAGCAACCGCAACAAAAGACTCAAAAGAACCGAAACAAGGAAAACGAACCTCCGAAAACCTCCACCACCAGAAGAGCAAAGTCTGCTGCGAGCAAATCCAAAGCGAACAAAAAAATCATTCGCCAGAAGCAAGCGAAGCAGCCAGCCGAGTCCGCAGACCAAGAACACTCAAGCCACTCGCAGAGCAGCGGGTCTGATGAAGGGCAGTCCGAGGAGCCGACAGAGAGCCTCGAAGAAGTGCCAGCAGCGCAAGACCACCGGTCTCCCAAATCGTCCAACTTCGCCAAACAGCCGATGGAAGAAGAACCGATCGAGCCAGCCAGCTCTCTCCAGGAATCTCCCAAGAAGAAGCAACGCGGCCCCCAGCCGACCAAACAAACGATCGAAGACGAGGAAGAGTTAATCAACTCCATCGTGCTCTCCAACCTGTCTCCCCGCAAATCAGACAGACAGGTCAGCGACGGCAAGCGCGACAGCCCTAAAAAGTACAGTCCCCAGAAAAACAAAGACAAGCTGGACTCCCCGTCCAAGTCGCGGTCTCCGCAGAAGAAGCGCAAAAGTCCGACCAAAGAAGTAGAGCCCGAGGACCTGAACGGCGAGGAAGAGCAGGACTCGCTGGACATGCACTACTTCGACGGCATCCCCCTCGAAGACCTGATCCGAGACGGCCAGCTCGTCATCGGAGAAGCAGACGAAAACGAACTCTTCGAGCTGCTGGTCATGGGCGACGGTGAAGAAGAGATGGAGTTCGAGTACGAGATTCCGTCCGAAGCTGCTCACTACCTCCGCATGCCGCACCACCAAAGGCCCGACTACTTCAAGAGACTCAACGAGTGCTACTTCGAAGAGCTCGAGCAGGGCAAGGAAACCCCTAATGACAAAGAAGAAGCCTCCAAGAAAGTGACCTTTGACAAGAAGAAGAAGGTCAAGAGTACTCCCGGTTGACGCAGAGTTCAACAAAGAAGAAAAGATCAACTCCTTCTCAGCCACAGGCCTAGAGTTCGCAAAACTAAAATAGACTCGACGACGACGAGTCAGCTAATTCGTGTCTAATTAATTCGAAGGCTCCAACAAAAACAAGGCCTCATCCCGATCAAGACACAGGGGTTTGGGGTTTGGGGTTTGGGGTTTG
>JFJP01024039.1_pt1 | contig 19568 bp, 17 predicted proteins | sample 431651 | NCBI WGS metagenome assembly JFJP01 (sample SAMN02602958, study PRJNA72255) | Microbial mat metagenome, whole genome shotgun sequencing project. | biome: fresh water; feature: sink hole; material: water; isolation source: purple microbial (photo- and chemosynthetic) mats found in...
AAACTTTATCTCATCACGGCTAAAATAATGAACACTATTTATCTCAAATTCTACCGTGCCTTGCGCTTTTTTTCTTGGAAGTGTTGAGTAAGCTAGGGCGTAAGCTGGAATATTTTCATTTTTGCCTTTTGTCACTTTACAGCTCAATTGGCGATAGTTTAAAAACTTTTGCTTTACTATTTTATAAGCAATATTTTTCTCTTCAAGCTCCATTCGGTGTGTATACATTTCAAGTCTTTCTTCTATGGAAGCTCTCAGTATTTGCCCTGAGATGGGAGAAAACATTTCATCCATTAGCCTCTCTTGTTGCTCGCGTTGCATAGTGAGTCCATAAATACATCCACAATAATCTTGGCGGTAAAGCTGTTCTTCTTTTGTCACACGGCTTTGGTCTTGTGTGCCGCCGTTTGAGCGGTAATCAACGGCTATGAATTCTACGCCGTTTTTTTCATAAAAAGCATCGCCGACGCGCTTGAGTTGCTCTTGCGATTTAAGCGGACTTACAAGCAAGGTTGTCGTGATTTTTTTCTCGCCTAGTTCGAGCGCTTTTTGCGCACTCACTAAAAAACGTTTATCAAAACAAACCTCACACCTCGCACCCTTTTCAGGCTCTTTTTCCAGACCTCTTACAGCCTCCATCCACGCCTCAAAGTCGTACGCGCCCTCAAGCAAAGCAATGCCAAGTTTTTTACAGCTTCTTTGGACATCAAGGTAGCGTAGAGAGTATTCTGAATAGGGGTGAATATTGGGGTCATAAAAAAAACCTGTCAATTTTTCCTCAGGATAATCGTGTTGGAGTTTTTCTAAAAAGAAGTGCGAATCAACGCTGCAGCAAATGTGGACTAAAATATTTTTTCCTTGAGAGTTTGCACAAGCTAAGCGTCTGTTCTTAGCTTGTGTATTTTATTTATTTTTTTTCTAAAATTTCAATAGTGTTGATTTTATCTTGACCTTTGATGCTGTCAAGAACTTTAAAACTCTCTTTGTCGTCTTTTTCAATGCCGCCAAAAACAGTGTGAACACCATCTAAATGTGGCGTGTTTGCAAAGCAGATAAAGAACTGACTTCCACCTGTGTTTGGTCCTGCGTGTGCCATAGAGAGTGTTCCTCGAACGTGTTTAGAAGTGTTGAGTTTTGTCTCACACGGTATCGCCCAGTCAGGTCCGCCTGAACCCGTTCCCGTTGGACAGCCGCCTTGCGCCATAAAACCAGGGATAACGCGGTGAAAAGTGAGATCATTATAAAATTTTGTGTTTGCTAAGTGTGCAAAGTTTGCAACGGTATTTGGAGTCTCATCACCAAAGAGTTTTATCCAGATAACGCCCTTGGGAGTTGTGATTTTAGCCCATTGAAATTTCGCTAACTCTTCTTTGCTTATGTCATACGTTTTTAATTGTTTTCTACCAAACATTTGAATCCTTTTATTTTAATCCCAAAATTATAGTTAAATTTTTTAAATTATATGATGTTATCCACCCCCTGAAGCTAGGGAAAACTTTGTTTATCAAGAATTACAGGGTGTTGCGTGCTCTTTGTGTAGAAAGTAGATAAGGTCATATAATATTGTTATAATACTCCTCAGCACAGAATTATTAAAGGCTTGTTTCATAATATGGTAAATTTTTTCTTACAAAAAGCCCATTCTATAACTATCAAAAAAGCTAATATTATCACAACGCTCTTTATCTTGTTGTTTACCATTGTGTTTGCTTATTTGCTTATAAAAGAGAACTATTATGATTATGAGCGCGCTTTAATAAGTCAGCATAAACTCCATAATAGCTCCATGAGCAAAGATGAAAAATACAAAGAAGCGCAAAAAAAACTTAAAACACTTTTGATAAAAAACACCATCGCTATCTCGACACTTGCGTTTATTTTATTTGCAATCATGCTTGGGTTTTATAAAATATTTAACACATTACTCCAAAAAGATATGCAAGTTTTTTTAGATTTTTTCAAAGAAACAGCGCATGAAAAACAGATTTTAAATCAAAATGCCATTTTTTTTGAGGAGTTTAAAATCATGGTCGGGTATGCAAACGAAATGGTTGACACTATTAGTGAGCAAAAAAGAACACTCATGGAGCTCAATCTAAGTCTTGAAGATAAGGTGCGGGAAAAAACTGCAGATTTGGTTCTTATCAACAAAAATCTAGAACAAGAAAAAATCTTTTCCCAAAATCTGCTCAGTGCACAAAAGGAGTTTTTGCGTTACACGGTTCATGAGACAAATACACCGCTGAGTGTCATACTTACAAGCATAGAGTTGTTTGTAATGAAAAACGGTAAAGAGCGACAACTCTCAAAAATAGAAGCTGCAGTTAAAAATATCTTTAGTATTTACGATGATTTAAGTTATCTGGTGAAAAAAGATCAGGTTGAATACCCAAAAAGTGTCATAGATATAGGGGTATTTTTTACCTCCAGACTTGACTTTTTCTCCGAAGTGGCTGAGCTTTCAAAGATTGCTTTTAACCACACTCCTCATGACAAAAGTTTGTATATTTATTTCAACGAAACAAAGTTGCAGCGAGTTATTGACAACACGATAACCAATGCCATAAAATATACCCTTCCAAGTCAAGAGGTTGATGTCAGTTTGACTCAAGAGGGTGCTTTTATCTCTTTGTCTGTTGGGAGTAAATCCAAAGAGATTAAAAATACTGAGAAGATTTTTGAGTCATTTTACAGAGAAGAGAAAAGCCGTGATGGATTTGGAATAGGACTGCGACTTGTAAAAACCATTTGTGATGAAGAGGGTGTTCAAATCTCGCTCCATTCGAGTGATGAGAAAACAATTTTTACATATAAATTTAAAATGATGGGTGAATAATGAAAATTTTATTATTAGAAGATGAAGTTATGCTCAGTGAGTCGATAGAGGAGTACCTTGAGGGAGAAGGGCACAGTGTTGAGACGTTTTTTGATGGGCTTGAGGCATTCAAGAACATTCAAAAAAATGCATACGATTTGCTTATTCTTGATATCAATGTCCCAGGGCTTGACGGGCTGAGTTTTTTAGAGCATATTCACACACTCAAAATCCATACACCGAGCATTTATATCAGTGCTTTGGTTGATATAGAAGAGATTTCGCGCGCGTACAATCTGGGGTGTTTTGATTATTTGAAAAAACCTTTTCATCTCAAAGAGTTGGCATTGCGTCTTGATAGGATTGTTCTCTCAAATGAGGTTCCAAGGGTGCAGTTGCGGCTTTCTAAAAACTACAGTTATGATCAAGAACACAGCGTTTTGTTGTTTAACTCAGTTGCACAAACGCTTACAAAAAGACAGTCGCAAATCATAGATTTACTTGCTAGAAATCGTGGCAGAGTTGTTGATTTTGAGCAGTTTAACACCTATGTTTGGGATGATGTAGCGGTTGATAACGCAACAATTCGCGCTGAAATAAACAGGCTCAAAAAGTTTCTACAAGAAGATGTCATAAACAATGTCAGAGGCATGGGCTACATGATAGAAAAACCTTGAGAGTTGTTACATATTTACACATCTTCTAAAAAATCTTCTTTTTCGTATCCAAATTGTCTCTTTGCTATGTTCATGCTATTTTCCCATTTTACTATTAAGTGTTAAATTTAAATTTGGGGAAATTGAATGAAAAAACATATCGCAATGAGTGTTTTAACGTTTGGGCTGCTAAGTGTGGCCAACGTTACTGCGGCAGAAGATTTAAGTTCTATGTTTAGCCAAGGCAAAGCAAGCGGACAGATTCGTACGTTTTGGGTTGACCGTGAATACCAAGGAAGTGCAGGAAAGACCACGCATAGGGATGCTTGGGCAGCTGGGGGATTTTTGAAGTTTGAGACGGCAGAAGTTGAGGGGCTTAGTTTTGGGACTGCTTTTTATACATCCAATGCCTTAGATATCAGCTCAAAAAGAGATGATTATGAAAATAACGATATGACTCTTTTAGGACCTGACAATGAAGATTACTCTCTTCTGGGTGAATTGTATGGTCAGTATAAAATAGGAAATACTACTTTTAAAGCAGGACGCCAAAAGATAGACACTCCAATGGCTGGAACAGATGACGCGCGTATGGTACCAAACCTTTTTGAGGGCTATTTGCTTATCAACAAGGATTTGCCTGATACAACGCTTATTGCAGGGCATTTGACAAAATTTGCACAGGGGACGTTTGGGCGAGTTTACAATCACACAGAAATAAGTTCTAATGCAGCCAAACTTCTCTCAGTTACCTCTGGATACTCGTATGTAGACAGTCTCAATCAAGCGGGGAGTTTTGTAAACATGGGCGATTATGCAGTAGGTGAAACAACGGCAGGTGTTTCGGTTGTTTCAGCTACCTATGCAGGCATTAAAAACTTAAAAGTTGAACTTTGGGATTATTATGCCCATGATATTTTAAATGCAGTATATGGAGAGATGAACTATTCATGGAATTGTCTCATTACTGATTTTATCAAGCCATCGGCAGGTGTGCAGGTGATTAAAGAAGATGCGGTTGGTGATAAGTATGCGGGAGATATTGAGAGTCTTTATGTTGCAGGAAAAATTAATTTTGCAGTTGAAAATTTTAACCTTACCCTTGCGTACTCTGAAATAGGGAAAAATAACGCTGATGAAGCTGTCACAGGTTTGGCAAATGCCATCCTCACTCCATGGGGTGGAATGCCAGCGTATACACAGGGCATGGTAACGCGTCATATGTTTATAGCAGGGACAAAGGCAAGCAAAGTTGCAGGAAGTTACAACTTTAAAGATAGGGGTGCAAACTTACAAACGAGTCTATACTATACATCTTTTGAGATGGATGAAAACAGTGGCTATGGCATAGAAAGAACTGCAACAGAAGCAGGTTTTGACGCCATTTATAGCCCTGAGATGGTGAAAAATCTTCAACTTCGTGTCCGTGGAAATTTCCCAAGATCATATGCGCAGACAACAGCTGGAGATACTGGCTGGAGTGAATACAGATTTATAGCAAACTATAATTTCTAAATTTAAGGAAAGAATATGAATAAAGAACTTGTTGATAAAATCAAGAACAATCCTGATTATCAAGAATTGGTCTCAAAAAGAAGCAGTTTTTCTCTAAAACTCACCGCGGCGATGTTAGTAGTGTATTTTACTTTCATCTTGACTATAGCCTTTGATCCATCATTTTTGGGGACACCTTTGTCTGCAGATTCGGTGACAAGTATTGGGATTCCTGTAGGGATAGCAGTTATTATTTTTGCATTTGTTTTGACGGGTATTTATACCGTAAGAGCAAACGGTGAATTTGATGATTTGAACAATAAAATTAAAAATTCTATAAAGGAAGACTAAATGAGCATGATGCAAATGAATAGAATATTTTTATTTCTCATCCTTGGAACTTTAGCGGTTTTCGCTTCGGGAGCTATTGAGGGTGAAGTGACAAAACAAGCGCTCAATATGTCGGCTATCGTGATGTTTCTCATTTTCGTGGGAGCAACACTAGGCATTACCTACTGGGCTGCAAAACGGACAAAATCTGCAAAAGATTTTTACACTGCAGGTGGCGGTATAACAGGCTTTCAAAATGGTATGGCTATTGCGGGTGACTACATGTCGGCTGCTTCATTTTTAGGAATTTCAGGTCTTGTTTATATGCAAGGGTACGATGGTCTTATTTACTCTATCGGTTTTTTAGTCGGCTGGCCAATTATCCTTTTTATGATTGCTGAGCCTTTAAGAAACTTGGGTAAATACACTTTTGCCGACGTTGCTTCGTATAGACTTCGCCAAACTCCTATCCGTATTTTGGCGGCATTTGGTTCTATTGCAACAGTTATCCTCTATCTCATCGCTCAAATGGTTGGAGCGGGTAAACTTATCCAACTCCTTTTTGGTCTTGATTATGAAGTAGCTGTAGCATTAGTTGGAGTTCTCATGATACTATATGTAACATTTGGCGGGATGCTCGCTACAACTTGGGTGCAAATCATCAAAGCATTTTTATTGCTCTCAGGGGCTTCATTTATGGCAGTAGCTGTTATGGCACATTATGATTTTAGTTTCGGCGCACTCTTTACTCATGCAACACAACTTAAAGGGGTAGAGATTATGAATCCAGGCGGATTGGTCTCTGACCCAATAAGTGCGATATCTCTTGCTATCGCCTTGATGTTTGGAACGGCTGGTCTTCCACATATTCTTATGAGATTTTTTACAGTAAGTGATGCAAAAGAGGCACGTAAATCTGTTTTTTATGCCACTGGTTTTATCGGGTACTTTTATATTTTAACGTTCATTATCGGTTTTGGTGCGATTGTTATGGTTTTCCAAAATCCTCAGTATTTAGATGTTGCAAAAGATGCGATTGAGGGTGGTTCTCCGATTTTAGGAGGAAGTAATATGGCAGCGATTCACCTCTCACACGCAGTTGGCGGCGACTTCTTCTTAGGCTTTATTTCAGCGGTTGCTTTTGCAACTATTTTAGCGGTGGTTTCAGGTCTTACACTCGCGGGTGCTTCTGCAATCAGCCATGACCTTTACGCTTCAGTGCTTAAACGTGGCAATGTCGATTCTATGAAAGAGATGCAAGTCTCTAAAATAGCGACTGTTATTTTAGGCATCGTTGCCATCATCATGGGTATCATGTTTGAAAAACAAAATATCGCCTTTGTTGTGGGTCTTGCTTTTGCTATCGCTGCATCTGCGAACTTCCCTATTTTATTTCTCTCCATGTATTGGAGAAAACTTACAACTCGCGGTGCTGTATGGGGTGGTTCTTTAGGACTTGCTACGGCAGTTATACTTGTAATAATCGGCCCAACTGTTTGGGTAGATCTTTTAGGAAATGCTGAAGCGATTTTCCCATATAAATATCCAGCACTTTTCTCTGTGACTGCGGCATTTGTTGGTATTTGGTTCTTCTCTATTACGGACACTTCTCATAACGCACAACTAGAGCAAGAAGCGTACGAAGCACAGTATATTAGAAGTCAAACAGGCATCGGCGCTGAGGGTGCATCTGAACATTAGTGAGATTTATAGCATAAAAAAAGGTGAGGCTAAAGCCACACATCCAAGAGCATTTTTTGGATGTACGACTTGGGCCGTACCCTATATGGAGAGAGAGTTTGAGTATCTTAGACCAAAGAAAACTTATTGAATCTATTCACCCTTTTGAGCTCTTGAGTGCAAGTGCACTGGAGAGTCTCATGAAGAAGATTGACATTGCGTACTATCCAAAAGGGACATTGCTTCTTTCAAAAAACCTCCCTTCTATCGCATTTTATATCATCATTAAAGGCTCAGTTGCCGAGTTTATCGATGAGGAACTTCATAACGTTTACAGCTCAGGAGATAGTTTTGATGCGGATGCACTCATTTATGAAAAAACACAGAGCAGATTTATTGTCGATGAAGATTTGATTTGTTACGAGATAAAAAAAGAAGATTTTCTTGATTTGATGCAAAACAAAAAAGTTCAAAGTTACTTTTTGCAAGACTTTGTAACGCGTCACCAGCAACTCAAAGATTACGACACAAGAGGTGAGTTGACACCGTTTTTGATGTCGAGAGTTTCAGATATATTTTTGCATAGTGCGTGCATTGTTCAAAGTGATGAGAGTATATACCGTGCGTTGGTGAAAATGCGAGATGATAAAGCGCATGTGATTTTACTCAAAGTCGCAGAGGAGTATCTTATCGTCACCGATACAGACCTCAGAGAAAAAGTGCTTTTGGGTGGCGTGAGCGTTACAGAGCCTATCAGTGCGATAGCTTCAAGCAAGGTTATCAGCATAGATATAAACGACTTTTTATTTAACGCTCTTTTACTCATGACACATAACTCCATCAAGCGTGTCGTCGTCATGCAAGAGGGTCAAATAAAAGGAGTTTTAGAGCAGCTCGATTTGTTGAGTTACTTTGCAAATCACTCTCATTTAGTCGCTGTTCAAATAGATAAAGCTAAAAATGTAGATGATTTAAAAAATATTCAAAGTGATTTGAAAAACCTTCTCATCGTCTTAAATTCTAATGGTGTTAAGGTTCGCTACATCACAAAACTTGTCTCAACACTCAACATAAAAATATACAAAAAAGTTTTTGATATGTGCGTAGATAAGAACCTCAGAGACAAATGTGCACTGATCGTCATGGGCTCAGAGGGAAGAGAAGAGCAAGCCGTAAAAACCGACCAAGACAACGCACTCATAGTTAAAGACGGAGTTGATGTTGTACTTTTTCATAAGCCCATGATGGAACTTAACAGCTATTTGCTTGAGTTAGGTTTTCCCATTTGCAGTGGCGATGTCATGGTGAGTAATGCTTTTTGGCGAAGAGATGTGAGTGGATACAAATCGCTTATAAGCTCTTGGGTGACGAGTTTAAATGAAGAAAACCTCCAAAACCTGAGTATTTTTTTAGATGCCAAATGTGTTGCGGGAGATGCTCAGTTGCTTGGAGAATTGACGCAATATCTCCATTATAGTTTTCATGCCCGTGATGATGTTTTGGCACATATTGCCAAGGCGGTTTTAAATTTTGAAACACCCTTGTCACTTTTTTCAAGTTTTGTTTTGGAAAAAAGTCATAACAATACACTTGATTTGAAAAAGGGGGGCATCTTTGCTCTTGTTCATGGCGTGCGAACATTGGCGCTGCAGTATGAGATTAAAGAGACAAATACGATAGAGCGAATTAAACAGCTTAACAACAAAGGGATTATTGACAAAAACTTTGCCACAGAGCTGATTGAGAGTTTTGATACCCTCTCTTCTCTTCGTTTAAAAGCGATGCTTGAAGATGCACAAGAGGGGAACTATATTAATCCTAAAAACTTGCAAAAGATTCAGATGGATTTGCTCAAAGACAGTTTTAAAGTCATCAACAAATTTAAAAAATTTATGACTTTTCATTTTCATTTAAATATGGTCAGCTAATGCTTTTTTCTCTTTATAAAAATTATAAAAGAAAAAGAAATCTGGCAAAGCTAAGGGATGAGAGTTTTTTATCTCTTTTTGATGAAGATACAAGTGGAGAATATGTTGTTTTTGATACCGAGACAACGGGTTTAAACCCAAAGGTGGATGAGATACTCTCCATTGGTGCAGTGAAGATAAAAGAGAACAAAATCCTCACTTCGCAAACTTTTGAAGTGTATGTAAAAAATTCTAAAGCCATCAGTTCTAAAAGTATCGAAATACATGGCATCCGTCCATGTGATGTACAAAATGGTAAAAGTTCCGATGAAGCAATCCGTGAGTTTTTACACTTTATAGGAAGCAGAACACTTGTGGGATATTATTTGGAATTTGACGTAAATATGATAAATAAATACATCCAGCCTATGTTGGGGATTGAGTTGCCAAATACGATGATAGAGGTCTCAGAGCTTTATTATGATGCGCAAATTCCAATGATTCCCCAAGGGCACATTGATTTGCGTTTTGAGACGATGCTCAAAAAATACAATATCCCAAATATGGGTGCCCATAATGCGGTCAATGATGCTGTCATGACGGCGATGATTTTTTTAAAACTCAAGGGGAAAAGTAGTGGTGCGAGATGAATAAAATATTGGTTATAGGCGGAGGATACGGCGGACTTAGAGCCATTGAGAGTTTGCAAAACTATGCAGATATCGCAATAGTTTTAGTGGATCAAAATCCGTATCATTACCTTCAAACAGAAGCGTATGGCTATATTGCAGGACAGTTTGATGTTCATGATGTTGCGATAGATTTGCAAAGTTGGTGTGAGGGATTTTTAAATGTCACATTTAAACAAATGAAAATCACCTCTGTGGATTTAGAAGCCAAAATTGTGAGCTCTGAAGATGAGAGTATCTCTTTTGATTATGCCATTTTAGCAGTTGGAGCGAGGACGAATTTCTTTTCATTTATTGAGGGACTCCGAGAAAATAGTTACGGAGTGAAATTTTTAAATCGCGCTTTTAATTTTAGAAAAGAGTTTGAAGAATTACTCTATCACAAACTCAATACCAAAGTGGGTGAAAATCCGCAAAAGTACAATATCGCCATTGGTGGAGCGGGATTAAGCGGTGTTGAAGTGGCGGCTGAGATGGCGTATGTTTTAAATAATTATGCAAAAACGATTGGCGTTCGTGCAAAAGATATAACGATTTATCTCATTGATGCAAGTGCTACTATTTTGCCTGGAACAAGTTCTTTTATCATAAAAAATACACATAAAAGACTTGAAAAATTGGGTGTAAAGATTCTCACAAATGCTTTTATATCCAAGGTAGACGCAAAGAAAATATTTTTTAAAGAGGGTGAAGCGTTGGAGTACTGCTTTATGATTTTTACAGGCGGTATCAAAGCTTCTCCTCTGACTGAAGCTATAAAGTGTGAGAAAAACAGAATCAACCAGCTCATAGTTGACAAAACGCTCAATATCTCAGGGGATAAAAATGTTTTTGCCATTGGCGATTGTGTTGAGATGAGGGATGAGTTAGGAGCAATTTTACCACCGACTGCCCAAATGGCAGAACGAAGTGCGGAGTATGCGGCAAGAGCGATAAAAAGCCGAATAGAGCAAAAAGAGCCAGAGCCTTTTAAAGCAAACATCATGGGGATTTTCGTCGCCCTTGGTGGCAAATATGCTGTTGGAGAAGTTTTTACGTTCATAAAAGTGCAAGGTTATAGTGCGTATCTTTTAAAAAAAGCGATAACTTACGGATATTATAAAGGGCTTAAACTAAGGATAAATACAGGCTTTAAAAATAGGATTGGGAATAAAATATTGAGTGTTTGAGTAGAAAATTCTAAAACCTTTTTTAAAAATAATTTTTATTTTTTATGCAAGCAAAAATTGATTTTTTATCAGATATAATTTTTTAAGCTAGCATAAAAATGATATCAATATATAAGGAAAACAAATGTCAGAAATTGAAAAAAAACCGGTGTTTAAACCAAACAAAGAGTTTGCAAAAACTGCAAGAATTAAAAACATGTGTGAGTTTCATGAGCTTCAAGAGGCTGCAGCTGAGGATTACGAGGGTTTCTGGGGAAAATATGCTGCAGAAAAATTAGATTGGATAGAGCCCTTCACAAATGTTTTAGATGAGAGCAATTTTCCTTTTATAAAATGGTTTGAGGGCGGAAAACTTAATGTTGCGGCACAATGTATCGACCGCCATTTAAGTGTACGCAAAAACAAGGCCGCCATCATTTTTGAGGGTGACAGAGGGGACGTTCAAATTATTACTTATTTAGAGTTGTACCACAATGTAAATAAGTTTGCCAATCTTTTGAAAGAAGATTTCGGTGTACAAAAAGGCGACCGTGTAGTTATTTATATGCCAATGATTCCAGAAGCTGCCTATGCCATGCTGGCATGTGCGAGAATCGGGGCAATTCACTCTATCGTATTTGGCGGTTTTTCTGCTGAAGCACTCAAAGACCGTATAGAAGATGCACAGGCAAAGGTCGTCATAACTGCAGACGGAGCGTATAGAAAAACGAAGCCGTATATGTTAAAGCCGGTTGTAGATGATGCTCTTAGTGGTGAAACTCCTGTAAAAAAAGTCTTAGTAGTTGAGAGAAATAACGAAGATGTTACTTGGAAAGCAGGGCGAGATTATTCGTATAATGAGCTTATTAAATCAAAATCGGGCAAATGCGAAGCAGAGGTTATGGATGCAGAAGACCCGCTTTTCCTCCTTTATACTTCAGGTTCAACAGGCAAGCCAAAAGGGGTACAACACAACTGCGCTGGCTACATTTTATGGGCACAAATGACGATGGAATGGGTGTTTGATGTTAAAGAAAACGACACATACTGGTGTACTGCCGATGTCGGCTGGATTACGGGGCATACCTACATCGTTTACGGTCCGCTCGCACAGGGTGCGACAACTGTTATGTTTGAGGGCGTTATCACGCATCCCGATGCAGGTCGTCCTTGGAAAATGGTGGAAGAGCATAGAATCAACCAGTTTTATACAGCACCGACTGCTATTCGTGTTTTACATAAAATGGGTGAAGACGAACCTAAAAAATATGACCTCTCAAGCTTAAAAGTTCTTGGAACGGTCGGTGAGCCTATAGATCCGCCGGCTTGGAAATGGTACTATGAAGAGGTAGGAAAAAGTAAGTGCGCCATCGTCGATACGTACTGGCAAACTGAAACAGGCGGGCATGTTGTCTCTCCTCTTCCGGGGGCAACTCCTATAAAGCCGGCATGTGCCACTTTTCCTCTTCCGGGCATCATGGCTGAGATTTTAGATGCAGATGGTTTGAAAACTGAAGCGGGTGAAACAGGGTTTATGTGTATTACCCGTCCATGGCCTGCCATGATTCGTGGTATTTGGGGTGACCCTGAGCGATACATCAAATCGTATTTTGGCGATGTTAAAAAAGAGGGCAAACCAGTTTACTTTACAGGTGATGGCGCACGTTATGATGAAGACGGGTATATTACCATCACGGGTAGAACTGACGATGTTATCAATGTTTCAGGACATAGAATGGGTACAGCTGAAGTTGAAGCGGCTATCAAAAAACATCCTAATGTTGCTGAAGTTGCCGTTGTCGGCAAACCGCATGAAATCAAAGGTGAGGGCATCTTCGCATACATCCTTCTTAAATCAGACTCAGGTATAGCTGATGAGGTTGAAGAGGTTAAAGCGATTAACAAAGTTATCCAAAGAGAGATAGGAAATATCGCTTTATGTGATGATATGGTCTTCGTCCCAGGACTTCCAAAAACTCGTTCGGGTAAAATCATGCGTCGTATTTTACGCTCTATCGCAAAAGGTGAGACGATTACTCAAGACATCTCAACGCTTGAAGACCCAAGTATTGTTGCTACAATCGCAAGTATTGTACAGTCTTGTAAAATATAATATTTTTTTCTTCTTTTCATCATTCTTGGGGTAAAACTCGAGAGTGATGAAATAAAATTAATAATAGAGAGCCATTATGGAACTTTGTGTCGCCCTTGATTTACCCACCAAAAAAGAAAATTTAGCACTTGTCGAAAAAATAAAACAGTATGATATTTGGCTCAAAGTCGGGCTTCGTACCTACATACGTGACGGCGAAGATTTTTTACGAGAACTCAAAAAAATAAACCCTGATTTTAAAATATTTTTAGACCTCAAGCTCCATGATATTCCAAACACTATGGCAGATGCTGCTGAGTCCATCATGGGGCTTGGAGTTGATATGTTTAATATTCACGCAAGTGCTGGAGTGCGTGCCATGAAGGAAGTTATGCAAAGACTTGAACGCTATGAATCACGTCCGATTGTTTTAGCGGTGACTGCACTGACTTCATTTAGCCAAGAGGAGTTTATGGAGGTGTACGAAAAAGAGATTGCTGCCAAAGCCGACCAGTTCGCAAAAGATGCTTATGAGAGTGGACTTGATGGTGTCGTGTGCTCCGCTTTTGAGAGTGCGTCCATAAAGAGCGTGACTTCTAAGACCTTTATGACATTAACACCAGGAATTCGCCCCTTTGGAGAGGATGCAGGTGATCAAAAAAGAGTTGCCGATATAGCCTTTGCCAAGGCTGCTGCGGTTGATTTCATAGTCGTTGGTCGTCCCATCTACAAGGCCGAAAATCCCGCACAAATCGTAGAACAAATCTTAAAAAATCTCTAAGAGATTTTTAAGCTATCTATTATAAAAAAATAAGTATAATTCCCCTCTTCAATTGGACGAGTGGGTGAGTGGCTGAAACCACATCCCTGCTAAGGATGCGTACGGGCAACTGTACCGAGGGTTCAAATCCCTCCTCGTCCACCACTTGAAGACTCTTTTTAAAAATCATAAAAACTCTTGCTTAATTCAAACTATTTATACATATTTATCAACCTATCAAAACATTTGCATAAACGTCAAAAACCATTTGAGTATTAGCATAGATGCTTACATACCGATGCCATCAAAGCAATTGATACGCTAAAATATTGCAATAGACTAACTCACACTAAAAACGCTATACTTTTACAAAGTTTATGATAAAGGCAATTTTTATGAAAACGATACATTTTCAAGTTGAAGATAATTTGTACGATGAGATAGTCAAAAAGGGTATCAATGTTCAAGATGAATTTAAAATGATGCTCAATAAAATCTTGTACAAAAAAGATGATTATCTAAATTCTCAAAACTTCCAAGAAGATAAGGCTTTTTTTCAAAACGCACTGGATGAGATTGACAGCGGTAAAGTGAAATTAGTTCCTTTTAATGATGGATTTGATGAGTTAGATGCTTTTATTGATAATGTGAAATAAATGCAAATTGTAAAAAGTACAAAATTTAACAATCAATTCAAAGAGGTTTTGCATTTTATAGCACTTGATAATAAAAGCAATGCTAAAAAATTTAAAAATGAATTGATACAAAAAATAAATGATTTAGAAAATATGCCCTTTAAATTTCGACAATCAATCTATTTTCAAGATGAGAGCATAAGAGATTTAATTTTCAAAGGCTATACGATTGTTTATCGAGTGGATGAAAGTTTACAGATTATTACAATTATAGGCATTAAAAAATGCCAAGAAGATTTATAATAAACGTACATATTAGTTTAAAAATAAAAAAGTTTAATGGAAAAAGTAGTCATGCAAGCATCTGATGTTAGTTCTATTTTGAACAATAAAGAGAAACTTTTAACACAAATATATTTTGATTTGCAGAGATATTTTGTGGATAAATATGGGCACGATACGGTTGTGTTCATGGAAATAGGGACTTTTTTTGAAGTGTATGAGGTAAGTTCTGAAGATGAGCAGATAGGCAAAGCGAAAGAGATAGCCGAACTATTAAATATTCAGCTTACTAAAAAAAATAAAAATATTGAAGAAAATTCACAAAAAAATCCTCTCTTGGCTGGTGTTCCTGCCGTTTCATTTGAGCGGTATTTAAATAAACTTATTCAAGAGCAAAAATATACTATCATTGTTGTAAAACAAAAAGGGACTCCACCCAATATCAGCAGATTTATCTCTCAGATAGTCTCGCCTGGGACAAATTTTGAGCATAGTGTGGATAATGATGATAATTTTATCGTCTCCATCGTCGTTGAAAAACATAGAGAGATTTACCTCGTAGGCTATTCTGCTATAGATGTCACAACTGGAAAAACATGGCTGTATGAGACACATGGAACAAGTGAAGACCCATCATACGCGCTTGATGAGATTTTTCATCTTCTCAATATTTACCGAACTTCTGAAGTTGTTATAACTTTTTTGGAGGGTGTTACAGATCAAAAACATGTGATACAGTATTTGGAATTAGCTGAGCATTACCATTTTAGCCTCAACCATGAGCGACCAAAAATCGACTTTCAAAATGAACTTTTTCGTGGGGTGTATCAGATTTATTCACTCCTCTCACCCATCGAGCACTTAGACCTTGAGCGAAGCCCCATGATAAGTGAGGCGCTCGCTATCTTAATCCATTTTGTGATAGAACATGACATCCATATTGTTCAAAAACTTGACCGCCCACGCATCATAGACAACCGCCGTTTTATGTATCTTGGCAATAATGCGCTCGAGCAAGTTGGCATCCTCTCCAAAGATAAAAAAGAGTTCACCCTCTTAAAGCTCCTTGATAAAAGTGCCACAGCCATAGGAAAACGTCTTCTAAAAGAGAGACTTTTAAACCCTATCATAGACAAACATGAGCTTGAGAGAAGATACTCTCTCATCGAGAGAGTATCTTCTCATGTTCGCTATTTAGATGAGACGATGCGGGGGATTTATGATATTGAGAGACTCTCTCGCCGCCTTGATTTGGGACGGCTTCACCCTTTTGAGATGAACCATATTTATGACTCTTTTGTGAGTGTAAAAGAGTTGATGCAATATGTGAAAAAACACAAAATTCAAAAAACACCTTTTTATGAAAATGAGATTGATGAGTTTTTAAGAGACATCAACAAGAGTATAGACCTTGATGTCTCTCGACGCTTTACAAATGCAACGGTAGATGAAAATTTTTTGATGCATGGAGTCGATGAAGCGGTTGATACTTTGGTGCAAGAGAATGCAACTATGCTTTTGGCTTTTGAAGAGATCATGAACAAGATTGAAAATTTGCTTGAAGCAAATAGTGCGGGAAGTTCCAGCCGTTTGACAAGTTTGGGGTTACTTGAAAAAGAGGGTTATTACATTTCACTAAGTAAAAATAGGTTTTCGATGATAGAGAGTGCGTTCAAAAAAGAGGAGACATTTGCAAAGTTTAGTGTCAAAAAACTGACAAATAATGTAAAAATAACTTCAGATTTTACGGACAAACTCTCTGACCTTATCATGAAAAACCGCCGCAAAATTGTCTCATTGGTCAAAGAGCGTTATACCCATCTTCAGGGTGTGTATGAGCGAAGATACTCTTTGCTTTTTGAGAGGGTTATCGCGTTTATCTCTGATTTGGATGTTGCGGTGAGCTCTTCAAAAGTAGCACAAATGTATGCTCACTCGCGTCCCATGATAGTCGATGTCAAAGAGGGTGAAAATTTTATACAAATCATGCAGCTCCGTCATCCTCTTATAGAGATTCAAGAGCGTAGCGGTATTTATGTTCCAAATGATATTGTGATGGGCAGGCGCGATTATTTAGACTTGCCGCACCCAAAAAGTGTGATGCTAGAGGTAGGTGTTCATGATGGTCATGACATTAATGGTGTCCTTTTATACGGAATCAATTCAAGTGGAAAAAGCTCTCTCATGAAGAGTATAGCCATTGCGACGCTCATGGCTCAGTCGGGCTTTTTTGTGAGTGCAGCGGTTATGAAGTTTAGCATTTTTGACTCACTTTTTACAAGAATCGTCTCAAAAGACAACCTCGCCAAAGGGCTCTCAACTTTTGCCGTTGAGATGTTAGAGCTCAAAAATATCTTTAATCGTGCCACAGCTTGTTCTTTGGTTTTGGGTGATGAGATAAGCCACGGGACGGAGACACTCTCAGGTGTTGCCATCGTTGCAAGTGCTATCATTAAACTCGCAAAACTTCGCTCACTTTTTTTGTTTGCAACCCATCTGCATCAGCTCTCAACCATGAAAGAGGTCACTTCACTTCCCAATGTTGTAGATTTGCATCTCAGTGTTGAATATGATGAAGCCAAAGATACTCTTATTTTCAACAGAGTTTTACAATCAGGAAGTGGGAGTAGCATTTATGGTTTGGAGTTTGCAAAATCGCTCCATATGGATAGCGATTTTTTAGATATAGCAAACCAGATTCGTAAGCGTCTTGCAAACGATTTTGATACACTTGAGCTACTTGTGAAGAAAAAAACAAGCAAATACCATAAAGAGCTTTATGTTACCAAGTGTATTTTATGCGATGCAATTGCAGAGGATGTTCACCATATTTCAGAGCGTTCACTTGCAGATAAAGCGGGTTTTATAGGACATTTTCACCAAAACAACAAACACAACCTTATCCCACTTTGCAAAGAACACCACAACAAAATCCATGAGGGCAAAATCAAAGTAGAGGGATTTGTCATGACCTCCAAAGGGTTAGAGTTGCAAGTCGAAGAGCAAATAAGCAAAGTCAAACAAGCTCAAGTCATCGAGCCCAAAATCAACGAGCCTAAAACCAACGAATCTAAAATATTTGTTTTAGATGATTGGTAAAAATGCTCACTGTAAAAAGAGTAAGTACAACGCGCCCCATAGAAGAAAAATCACAAGAGCGATGAGTGTAAAAACTGCTATGAGTCTTATGGATAAATGAAAGAAAAATTTTAAAAATCCGCGCATTATTTGTAAGGGACCACGGGGAGATTTTTCCCCTTCACATAGACCATTCCACCTTCGAGGTTAATGACTTTGTAGTGCATCTCATTGGAGAGAAACTGGGAGAGAATTTTTGTTCTGCTCCCTGTTCGGCAGATGAGAGCAAAGGGTTTTGTTGTGTCAACTTTTTTGTTGAGTTCTTTTAAAAAATTCTCAATGTTGTAGCCACCTCGTGTATCAAAAAACATGATAGGAATAGCACCTCGAATAAGTCCCGTCTCAACCCATTCAGGCGGGGTTCGAATGTCGACAATAGGAGTTTTAGCATCTAAGAGTTTTTGTGATGGGTACTCGTTTGTGAGCTCGCTAAAGAGGGATGTTGTCACAAAAAGTAGCGATAAAAATATATTTTTCAATAGTTACTCCACATGGAAATTTAAGGATAGAACTCATGGTATCCACTAAAACGAACGCGCCCGTTTTAGTGGCAGGGACAATTTATCCCTATAACCCCTTTAAAGCTACAAAAAATAAAGTTTTTTGAGAATTACAGGGTATTTTACGCACTTTTTATAAAAGTGCGTAAGGTCACGATATAATTATAACTTCAAATAAATAATAGGCTTAGTATAAGAATGGCAGCATCCCAAAAAGCTATAGATAATTCACATAGACTTCGCTACACACGAGCCCTTGAACGATTTCACCATAGCATTGTCTCCTACCTCGCCAATACACCTGATTTGAGTCATGAGAGTTTTGAGAAAAAAATACAGAGTGCTCAAAAAATTCTCACAAGAGTTGAGGAGATACAACTCTATAAGGGTGATTTGCAAGATTTGCAAAAGTTTGTCCATAAAGTAATCTCTTTGCGCGCATCTGAAAAAAATATCCAAGAGATAAAAGAAGAAATCCTCTATAGTTCCAATCAGCTAGATAAAAGTAAAAATGCTAAAAGATACAAAAAAGATAAACACACCGAAGATAAATTTGATGATTGGAAAGAGTAGGGTTTTTAGATTGCTTCACTTCGTTCGCAATGACGGTCATCGCGAGGTGCAAGGCAACAACGGTCATTGCGAGGTGCGAGGCAACAACGGTCATTGCGAGGCAACGACGGTCATCGCGAGGCAACGATCATTGTGAGGCAACAACGGTCATTGTGATGCAACAACGGTCATTGCGAGGCAACAACAGTCATCGCGAGAACCGTCATTGCGAACGAAGTGAAGCAATCTAAGTTATGCAAGAAGTCTATTGTTAAACCCCAGTTTCTAATCGGTATAGTCCACTTCTTTTGAGCGTTTTGAATCCCCATATAAAGCAGTTTTACAGACTATCATCATTTGTAAGTAAGATTTTGGAAGTGGGGTTTTAACCCCACCAAATATCGCAGATGCAGATGAACTTCACCCCCGCCAGATGAACTTCACCCCGCTACAAAATTACCAAAAGAAGCAACCCAAAATAATCCAACCACAAAGCACAAAACTCTCCCAATGTTCTAAGTTTGTTTTGTTAAATTCAAGTAAAATTTTATACTCATTTTCATAGTTTGCACTCAATATACTTAACACATTTGCTCCTTAAACCAAGGGTTCTATTCTACGATATTCGCATGATTACAAATTATATTAAAATAGATAATAATTTTATTTTTGGGTAAGTTGGCATGTGGAACTTCCACATGCCAAGATTTTTACTCTTCAAGATTGGCTGAGATATTTTGAGATGTTTTAAAAGTGCAAAATTGATAAAAATTTTATAGAATCAAGACATGGGCATGTCATCTATGGCTGATAAACTTCTCTTATGACAACAAGAGGAGAATAAATATGAACGAGCTTTTAGAGCTTATGCAAAAACAAGAAAACGCAAC
>JFJP01041527.1_pt1 | contig 19567 bp, 11 predicted proteins | sample 431651 | NCBI WGS metagenome assembly JFJP01 (sample SAMN02602958, study PRJNA72255) | Microbial mat metagenome, whole genome shotgun sequencing project. | biome: fresh water; feature: sink hole; material: water; isolation source: purple microbial (photo- and chemosynthetic) mats found in...
AATAGATTCAAAGGATGAAATAATCGTTCTTTTTAACCTGGAACCGACCAAACAAGGATTTACGTTGCCTCAAAATACAACCTGGGTGAATTTGCTCACAAATAAGAAAATAAAAGGCGATACTATTCTTCTGAAAACGTTATCGGCAGCTATTTTGAAAAAAGCAGATTAAAACCTGAAGGCAAGGACGAATTGCAAGGCTTACATTCTTGCATCAGGAACGAATGGGCCAACTATTCACTAATTTCAGTTTAACCTTAACCTGGATAGGGCATCCAGACAAAATTACTTCACCTGAAGTAAAAAGCATTAAATTTGTCTCCCTTTAAAACCTCCCTTATCATGAGAAAACTCCATTTAATTATAGGAATCGTACTTGGAATAGCTTCTAACAGTTTTTGCCAGCTTATTACTGTAACTCCTCCCCTTCCAACGGATGAAAGCAGTGTTGAAGTTATTTTTGATGCCTCACTCGGCAATGCCGGTTTGATTGGATACACTGGCGATATTTATGCCCATACAGGAGTAATTACCAATCTGAGCACAAGCTCATCGGATTGGAAATATGTAATAACAGAGTGGGGAGAAAATACAGAGGCAAATAAACTTATTTCATTGGGTAACAACAAATGGAAACTGGTTATAAGTCCTTCAATACGTGGTTTTTACAGTGTCCCTGTTAGTGAAGTAATCCAGCAACTGGCTTTTGTTTTCCGGAATGAAGATGGATCAAAAACAGGCAAAACCGATGCCGGAGGCGATATATTTTATGACGTTTACCCCTCAACACTGAGTGTGAGCATTACCAATCCTACCGAAAATTTTATTTTTGTCGACCTTAATCAATCCATCCCTGTTACAGTTTCATCTTTATTTGCAGATTCCACATTACTATATGTTAATGGACTAAAAGTTGCCGCAACCAATACCAATCAGATCAGTACTTCAATTACTGCAACTGACTATGGGCAATACGTTGTAAAAGCGGTTGCAAAAACTACCACGGCAATGGTAGCTGACTCCTTCATTTATTATGTGCGTCCTGAAGTACCTGTAGCTGAACTGCCAGCAGGAATGAAAGAGGGGATTAATTACCTGAGTGAAACATCGGTACTGTTATGCCTGTATGCACCTGAAAAGTCGTTCGCTTATGCAATCGGTGATTTTAACGACTGGACTCCCGATCAGGCATCGTATATGAATCGTACCCCGGATGGGAAACGATACTGGATACAACTCAACGGATTGATTTCGGGTAAAGAGTATATTTTCCAGTACCTGGTCGATAACAATATCCGAATCGGTGATCCTTATGCCAGTAAAGTCAGTGACCCGTGGAATGATAAATATATTTCTGCTGAAACATATCCGGGATTGATTCAATATCCAACAGGAAAGACTTCCGGAATTGCAACTGTATTCCAGACTGCCCAACAGACATATACCTGGAATGATGCAGCTTTTACACCTCCAGCCAAAACCGACCTCGTTATTTATGAATTATTAATCCGCGATTTTACTGATAAACATACATTCCAATCCATAATAGATACACTTGGTTACCTGCACAACCTGGGCATAAACGCGCTTGAACTCATGCCAGTAAGTGAATTCGAAGGGAACCTGAGCTGGGGATACAATCCAAACTATTACTTTGCGGTAGATAAATATTATGGCACAGCCAACAAATTAAAGCAGTTGGTAGATACTTGCCATCAGCTAGGCATAGCTGTAATTGGTGACATGGTTCTCAATCATTCATACGGAACATCCCCGCTTGCCATGCTTTACTGGGATGCTGCGAACTCACGACCTGCGGCTAACAATCCCTGGTATAATGTAACAGCTCCGGAAGGAGTTTACAGCTGGGGAAATGATATAAATCACGAAAGTGCGGATACTAAAAAACTCGTTGATAGTATAACTGCATACTGGATGAGAGAATTCCATTTCGATGGATTCCGGTTCGATTTTACAAAAGGTTTTACAAATACGCCAGGTGAAGGCTCAGCTTATGATGCCGCCCGAATTGCAATAATAAAACGCATGGCCACTGAAATGTGGAAAGAAAATCCGGATGCGTATGTGATCCTTGAACATTGGACGGATAACAGTGAAGAGAAAGTACTGGCTGAATTCGGTTGCATGCCCTGGGGCAACATCAATTACAATTATGGAGAAGCGGCAAAGGGTGTAATTGCCAATAGTAACTTCAGTTGGGGGTCATATACGAACCGTGGCTGGACAAAACCTCACCTGGTGAGTTATATGGAAAGCCATGATGAAGAACGCCAGATGTTCTACTCCATCAATGCAGGAAGAGTAAGTGGCAATTATTCAATAAAAGATACCGTTACAGCCCTCAAAAGGGCAGGATTAACAGCTACATTCTTCCTTACTATTCCAGGTCCAAAAATGATATGGCAGTTTGGTGAACGTGGTTACGACTATTCCATAAACTACCCAAGCGGAACCGAATCTTCACGGCTAAAATTAATTCATTTAAAAAAACACAACCCTATTTTCAAAACCAGCGATTTTCAGTTGGATGTTGCAGGAGCAGTTAAAAAAATCACACTCACTTCCGAAGGCAAAACTGCAATTGTTCTTGGAAACTTTGACGTTATCAGCAGCAATGTGAGCGCCGGATTTCCACATACCGGAACCTGGTACGATTATATGTCAGGAGACTCACTGGTGCTTGATGAAGTAAATCTAAATTATAACCTCATATTCAAAGCAGGAGAATACCGTCTGTATTTATCTGAAAAATTCAGTGAAACCTATGGGATTTCATCCGAAAAGAAGGAACCTTTCGCAGTAAATGTATCTCCGAATCCGGTATCAGATATATGTACTATTGAGGTAAATTACCTGGGATCTGCCAAATGCGAAATCAGGGATTATAATCTCCTGGGCAGTGAATCAGATAACGTATTTTCGGGTACTATCAACAACCGGCTTCAATTGCCATGGACACCAAAAGGAAAAGGAATTCATGTGTTGCAAATTCGTATCGGAAACCAGCAGGTAACAAGGAAAGTGGTTGTACAGTAGGGTAATTCTACCGGATTTGGGGAGTGCTTTTTGCTTTGCAGGAAGAGCAATGTCGGAAGTCAGTAGTCGGAAGACAGAAGAATTAAGACAGGAATCGGAAGGCTATATGCGATTTAAAGAAGATCAGGATGATACTATTCCAACAAGTGAATTTATCTGCTCTGTCATTTACACAATGCCTTTAGCTCCTTTCCTTTTCGCCCTTCGCCCAACTGAATCTCTGCTCTGTCAACTGCCCAACTCCCTTCGCTCTCTACTTTTCGCCCTTCGCCTAATTGACAATCAACCTTCTCCCTTTCTCAATAAAGAAAACCCTTGCTGGGCGGGATTTGTAATCTTGCTGGGCGGGATTTGCAATTCCGACTATCCCCTTCAATTTTTATTGTGCCTGGTTTTTCAGTTATGTACTGAGCAATTTCCCATTCTCTCTTTTGGGGTTGACAACTAGATAATCACGCCGATTTCCTGATTTTCAAAGTTGGTTTAAACACTTTTGTCTGATAATTAATATCCGCAGCAGGATTATTTAATCGTTGCAAGAGAAGTTTAACACTCTCACGGCCCATTTCATACCCTTTCTGAACTACTGTGGTAAGTTCCGGTTTAATGATGGAAGCATTCGGACCGTCGCCATAGCCAATAACCGAAATATCTTCGGGTATTCTGAAACCGTTCTGCTGCAATACCTGTATAACGGCAATTGCGGTACTGTCATTTACTACAAAAATGCCATCGATATCGGGAGCAAGGTTCAGAATATGCTGGCGCAGAGTCTGCACTTCTTCGCGGGTATCACATTTAAGTATACGGTCCTCGCGCACTTCGATGCCTGCTTTACGTAAAGCGTCGCAATATCCGTTACGTCTTTCGCGGCCAATCAGCAGGTTTTGAGGAGCAGCAAGGTGAATGATGTTTTTGCAGCCTTTGTTAATGAGGTATTCGGTAGCAATGCGTCCTCCTTCATAGTCATCGGTTATTACTTTATCTGCTTCAAGCTGTTCGCAAACCCTGTCGAAAAAAACGATTGGCATTCCGCTGTTGAGTGCTTCGCTGAAATGTTCGAATGTTTGCGTTGTTTTGCTGAGCGAAACCAAAATTCCATCCACCCGGTGGTCAATAAGGGTTTGCAGGTTGATCATTTCGCGGTACTGGTTCTCGTTCGACTGGCATATAATCAGGTTATAGCCTTCCTTATGGGCAAGTTCTTCAATTCCGCTTATAACCGAGGAGAAGAAATGATGAACTATTGCAGGAATAATCAATCCAATTGAATAACTGCGTTGCCGTCTTAAACTGAGAGCCAGTACGTTAGGCCTGTAATTGAACTTTTCGGCATAATTGCGGACCAGGTCTTTGGTTTCCTGGCTGATATCCGGATGATCTTTTAAAGCACGTGAAACTGTTGATATGGATACATTCAGGCTTTTTGCAATATCCTTTATGGTTAACTGGTTTGATTTCATATTTTTGATCTTCAATTAATGAGGTGGTGCTTTTTTAATGGCAGGAAGACTGAAGTCGGAAGCTTGAAGCCGCCTAAATCTTAAACCTGCTTTGGCAATCTAAATTTGAAACGTTTAAAAATTGCTTTCTAAAAATCCGAAATTTGAAATTTGATCATCGTACCTGGTGCTTCAGTACTCAGTCATCCGTCTCCGTTCTTCCACCTTCTAACTTCCAACTCCGGTCTTCCAACTTCCAACTTCCGTCTTCCGACTTCCGACCCTTTTTACTTCCATTTAATCAAACACAGAACCATCTTCCGGAATTTGCGGTAAAATTTGCAGCTAAAGGTATAAATATAATTCACCCGGAACGTTATATAATTTTTCATTTTGGGTTAGTGTCATTTTCACAATAAGACTTGCTGATAATCAGTATTTTACCAAAAGTACTCCTTCTTAAAAAATGTTAAAAAGAAATTATTAAATTATTAAGCCAGTGCAAACGATTGCGAAAACGATTTCAGGAAAATAATTACAGAAATACCTAAAAAAGAGGATAATATGTGTAGAATCATGTTATTCTTTTTTTAGCTTTGCGCTGTTGTTCCGAACATGCAATTAAAAAGTTGCACTTAAAAAGTGACTTTTACCCGCTAAAGCAACTTTTTTTAGCAATTGCCAATTTAAAAATAAAAATACATTAATTTTATACCAACGATTTTATACTAAGTCTATCCCCCAATTAAAATCAAATCAATAAATCAACCAATAATTAACCAATTGTTCAATAACATGAAAGTCAGATCTATGAAGAAAAATTTAATCTCTTTCAGGATCCTGCTACTGTTTGTTGCCTTGTCATTTGCTTTTCAGGCATTTGCACAGGAAATGCAGGTATCAGGAAAAATTTCAGATGCTACGGATGGCACTTCGCTTCCCGGGGCTACAGTACTGGTAAAGGGTACCACAACAGGTGCACTTACTGACCTGGATGGAAAGTATTCACTCAAAGTAAATTCGGGAAGTATCCTCGTTTTTTCCTTTGTAGGATACGATACCCAGGAAGTAACTATTACTAACCAGAGCGTAGTGAACATTTCACTGCAACAATCATCTACAACACTCGAACAAATAGTAGTAATCGGGTACGGACAGGTAAAGAAGTCCGATGCAACAGGATCTATCAGTGTAACCAGCAGTAAGGATTTTAACAAAGGCGCCATTACCTCACCCCAGGATTTACTGGTAGGTAAAAGTGCCGGTGTTGTAATTACTTCCTCAGGCGGTGCTCCTGGTAGCGGTTCTACTATCCGCGTTCGTGGCGGTTCATCTCTTAATGCTTCCAATGACCCTTTAATCATTATTGATGGAGTTCCAATCTCCAACGAAAATGTGTCTGGTAGTTCCAACTTCCTTTCATTTGTCAACCCCAACGACATCGAAACTTTTACCGTTCTCAAAGATGCCTCTGCCACCGCAATTTATGGATCACGGGCTTCGAATGGTGTAATTCTTATCACAACCAAAAAAGGCCAGGTAGGTAGTAAGATGAAACTTACTTACGATGGAAATACTTCAATAGCCAATGCCATTAATTTTGTAGATGTGTATTCCGGTGATCAGATCAGGCAGGTTGCGCAGGATCAGGTTGGAATAAATAGCATTGACAGCTATGCAAAACTTGGTAGTGCCAACACAAACTGGCAAAAGGAAATTTTCCGTACTGCTGTTTCACAGGATCACAATATAAGTTTATCAGGTGCAGTTAAGGCTTTGCCTTACAGGGTTTCGCTGGGCTATACTGACCAGAATGGTATTCTTAGGAATACGGATATGCAAAGAACTACAGCTTCTATCAGTCTTAATCCTACGCTTTTCAATAATAGCCTTAAGGTTAACCTCAATCTTAAAGGAATGAACACTAACCAGAATTTTGGTGATGATGGCGCTATAGGTTCAGCTACCAGGATGGATCCTTCGCAGGTTATTTTTGACGGCAATAGTTCTTCTGACGGATACTTCCAATGGCCGAATTACGGTGCAAACCTTGGTACACCTAATCCGGTTGAACAACTTATGGCAGTCGACAACAAGTCGAATGTACAGAGAGTTATCGGTAACCTTCAGCTAGACTATAAAATTCCTTTTCTTCCTGAACTCCATGCTAATTTAAACCTGGCAACTGACTATACGAACAGTGAAGGACATAATAACCGTCCGATCACTTCACCTAACAGGCTTACTACTCCATATTGGGGTAAAATAAGTAATTACGACGGTCAGAACTCCAACAACCTGCTCGATTTTTACCTTAACTATGTGAAAGAATTCGGGGTAAATAAAATTGACCTTACGGCAGGTTATTCATGGCAGCATTTCAAACGTGAAAGCGACAGCTATACAACCGGTTATCATTTACCAGGACAGACTGCCCAGGTTGATAAATCTCCCTTCGTTACTGAAAATTACCTGGTTTCATTCTTCGGTCGTTTGAATTACACACTTCTTGACAGGTATTTATTAACTTTTACTGTTCGTGAAGATGGTTCATCACGTTTCTCAGAAGATAACCGCTGGGGGCTTTTCCCATCAGCAGCTTTTGCATGGAAAATAAAGGAAGAATCGTTTTTAAAAGATGTTAAAGCCGTTTCTGATTTGAAACTCAGGATAGGTTGGGGTGTTACCGGACAACAGGATATAGGAAATGATTATCCTGCTCAGGCAACTTATATTACCTCTTCACCTGGCAACTATTATATGATTGACGGAGAATACATTCCTACATTACGTCCGAGTGCTTATGATCCTGATATCAAATGGGAAGAAACAACTACCCAGAATATTGGATTAGATATTGGTTTCGCTGATAACCGTATTACCGGATCTTTCGATCTGTACAAACGTGTTACCGATGACCTGTTAAACACTGTGAATGTACCGAGCGGAAGTAATTTCTCCAATCAGGTATTAACAAACGTTGGTAGCCTCGAAAATAGGGGTGCTGAAGTTTCATTGAATATAGTAGCTATTTCGAAACAGGATACTTATTTAAGCCTTGGATTCAATGTGGGTTACAATCAGAATGAAATAACCAAACTGAATTTTACTGATGATCCCAACTATGCTATCTATTACGGAGATGCTTTCAGCGGACAGAAACAGATTACAAAAGTTGGTTATCCTGCTTATTCATACTTCCTGAACAAACAGGTGTATGACGCAAACGGAAATCCGATTGAAGGTGTATATGTTGATCTTTCAGGACAAGGTGGCACTGTAAACGGTGATAATGCGGATAAGTATATTTACCATAACCCGGCTCCAGATTACCTGATGGGATTCTCATTGCGTTTTACATACAAAGACTTTGACTTTTCCGGTTCAACCCGCGCCAGCATAGGAAACTATGTGTTTAACCAGATTGCTGCGGGTGCTTCGTATGATCAAATGTATACGAACGGATATTGGGCTAATGAACCAGTTTCATTAAGTGAAACAAACTTTGTAAAACGCCAGCTTACCAGTGACTACTTTGTAGAAAATGCTTCGTTTTTTAAACTGGATAATCTAAGTGTCGGATATAAATTCGAAAACATTATCAGTAAACTGAATGCACGTGTAAGCTTTACCGTTCAGAATGTACTTACAGTTACTAATTATAGTGGTCTTGATCCTGAAGTATCTGGTGGAATTGATAACAATTTCTATCCCAGACCACGTACGTTTATGCTTGGTATAAGTTTAAGCTACTAATCATTTAAAAAAATCGAAACAGATATGAATAAGATAATTATAACAGGACTTTTCCTTTCAACATTGATGATCTCATCTTGTGTGAAAGATCTGGATGTCGCTCCAATCGATCCGAATAAAATTCTGGCAGGCAACTTATATGATGACCCTGCATACCTGGACCAAGCGTTGGCTAAAGTTTACGGTAGTTTCACTATCGCCGGACAAGGTGCTAACGGAGGGCCAGACATCGCAGCCTCCGATGATAACTTTTTCACCACAACCAGGGCACTTTGGAATCTTCAGGAAATAACTACTGATGAAGCTATTTGTGCCTGGGGCGATGTTGGAATCTCTGATCTGAATACACAGACCTGGAGTCCACAGAATCCTTTTCTCACAGCGCTTTACCAGCGTTTAAGCTTAAGTGTAACCTATGCTAATGAATTTATCAGGAACACAGACGGAAATACTGACCCAAAATTAGTCAGATTTAATGCTGAAGCTCGTTTTTTAAGGGCATTGGCTTATGCCTGGAGCATGGACCTCTTTGGCAATCCTGCATTTACAACTGAAAAAGATCCCGTTGGTAAGTTCTTTCCAAAACAATTGGATCCGGATTTCAATAAAGGCAGGGCTATGCTTTTTAATTATGTAGTATCGGAATTGCTTAGTATCGAAAGCAAATTGGGAGAACCCGGTTCTTCGTATCCACAGGCTGATAAAGCTGCATGCTGGATGCTGTTGGCAAGAGTGTATCTGAATGCTCAGGTATATACCGGAACACCCAAATACGACAGTTGTAAAATTTATACGGATAAAGTGATAAGCAGTAATAAATTCTCATTAGCTTCTAACTACCGTCAGAATTTTAGTGCCGACAACAACAGGCCTAACAATCCTGAAATGATTTTTGCATTTGCATACGACGGCGTTAATACTCAAGGATATACAGGAACCACTTTCCTAATTGAATCAAGCAGCGATGCACTCTATATCAGGGCTGAGGATTTTCATGGACTTACTTCCAATACCAACTGGAATGGAAACAGGTCAAGAAAACAATTCATGTATGTAATGTTAGGCGATACCACTGACGTTTACGGAAACAATCCTATTCCATGGGAAACTGACCCGATGTTTGAACAATCGAAAGACACACGCATATTTTGCAAGGTTAAGAAAAGCCCGGATATTCCAAGTCCATCGTCAAGTGGCGATTATGGAATAGGCATCTATAAATTCACTGCAAAGAACACAGATGGCAGCCAGGCTGCAAACTACAGCACTGCATATGCCAGTACCGATTTTCCAATTTTCCGCTATGCTGACGCATTGCTGATGAGAGCTGAAGCTAAATACAGACTTGGTGATGCTACTGCAGTTGATGATGTTAATGCAGTAAGAGCACGTGCATTTAATAACGATCCTGCAGGAGTAATTACAGCTGGCGAATTGAATGAGAAATTCTTATTAGATGAGCGCGGACGTGAATTTTACTATGAAGCTCAAAGACGTACTGACCTTGTGCGTTTTGGCAAATTCACAGATGGAAACTACAATTGGGCATGGAAAGGCGGAGCTGTTAACGGTACAAATACACCTAGTAAGCTGAATATGTTCCCTATTCCAGGAGATGAAATATCTGCCAATTCGAACATAAAACAAAATCCTCTATATTAATCCTTTAAACTTTTAAACAATGAAGAAAAATATAATCATATATTTAACTGTTATTGGGTTGATTGGTCTTTTCTCCGCCTGTGAGAAGGATGAGACAAGAGTCGTTATGCCGACCAGCCCCGTTGCACCGACAATTAAGACAATGCCTGATCTGACCCTTACCAGAACTAATGGCAACCAGGTTCTTACATTTGTTGGAACTCCCGTTGATCCTGGTTTCCAGGCATCTGTAAACTATTACCTTGAAGCTTGTGCTGCAGGAAATAACTTTGCAAATGTAACCTCTATCGTTTCCGGCATACAGGATACAGCGTTAAAAATTACAGTTAGTGACCTTAATGGAATCTTACTTAAAGCATTCCCAGCTGATCAGGTTTCGTCAGTCGATTTCCGTATTCGTTCCGTTCTTGTAGCTGATGCCGGCACCGGTGTTTCACCTTTAATGTACAATTCCGCGACTAAACAAGCCAATGTAACACTTTACGGTTTACCACGTCTGGATTTGATCGGATCAGGTATGGATCAGAAAATTGAATCAGCTTTAGGTGATGGCAATTATACAGGTTATGTGAAGCTAAATTTAGCAAATCCATTTACATTGGAAGATCCTGACGCAGGCACCATTTATGGTGGTGCTGGCGGAGTACTTTCAGTAAACGGTCCAGCTATCGGAGTTGAAGCGTCCATTGGAAGCGGTTGGTACAAATTCTCTGCCAATACAACAGCTCTAACATACGCAATGACTCCATATATGGTCGGATTAGTTGGTTCAGCTACACCCAATGGTTGGGATGCGCCTGATCAAAAAATGGATTATGACTCACAAACAGGAAAATGGATGATCACTTTAAACCTGATTGACGGAATGATCAAATTCAGGGTTAACGATGGCTGGGCCTGGAATTTAGGCGGAACAACCGACAAATTAACTGTTGACGGTCCTGATATGGCAGTTGCTGCAGGAAATTACACCATTGTACTTACTATAACCAATCCTAATTCTGTTAAAGGAGAAGTTGGCGGTTATTGTACAATAACTAAAAACTAATTCGCATGTAAGATCGGGTTCACTGTGCCTGTTTGAAGTACCGCTTAAAATAAGCACAGTGAATCTCTTACCGGTGAAAGAAGTTAAAATCATAAAATCAGATACTAATTGAAACACATAAAAAAAAATCCATGAAAAGAAAGTCTATATATAGAATATTGGCCGTCCTTTTTACCGCGACAATCTTCTTTGCCGCTTGTACCAAGGAAGATCCCGATGTAAAACTAGCCCCAAAGCTTTCCACTGCCGAACTATTGGATGTTACATCTGATGGTGCAACTGTAGTAGGTTATGTTATTGCCCAGGGCGATGGTTTCGTCGAAAGAGGTGTGTGCTATAATACAGCCACTGCTCCCACTGTTGCTAACTCCAAAGCTATTTATACCGGAGAAGTTACAGGAGCAACTTTTAACGTAACCATGAGCGGTCTTGCTTTTGCTACCAAATACTTTGTTCGTGCTTATGGAACCGACGCAAACGGAGCCACAGTATATGGTGAGGAATTCAACTTTACTACTTTACCTGTGGTGCCAACCCTTGTTACTGCCGAAATTACTGATATTACAGGGAATACAGCTTCCAGTGGCGGTATGGTTATGGTTGATGGTGGCGCAGCAATTACTGCACACGGTGTAGTTTTTAGCAAAATCACCAATCCAACCATTGCTGACAGCAAAACCACAGATGGAACAGCAGCCGGTCCATATGTAAGTGTTCTTACCAATCTGGAAGGTTATACTATTTATTATGTTCGTGCGTATGCCACAAACAGCGCTGGCACAGGCTACGGTCCTGAAAGAACTTTCAGAACATTGGTTGACGTACCAGTAGTAACAACTACTGCAGTTACCGGAATTACAAAAGTATCAGCCGTAACAGGCGGTGAAGTAACTTCCGATGGCGGAGGTGCAGTTACAGCCCGTGGTCTTGCCTGGGGTTTAACCGCTGATCCTACAACCGCTGATAACGTTATTGCTGGTGGCGCAGGTGTTGGGACCTTTACCACTGCATATGGTGCAGATATTGCTTTTACAACACTTGCCGACATTATAACATGGTATGTTCCTGGCGATTATGTCGCAGCAAGTTATCCGGGCGGAGTATACCTGGACTGGAATCCTGCACAATCACCTACCATTATGAATTCTCCTGACTCACCAAGTATCCTTGAGGGCTATGTTTATATGGCTAAGGCAAGCAATAATTGGAAGTGTACATCACAACCAGACTGGAATGGAACAAATTATGGTCCGGGAGCAACAGCCGGCACCTTTAGTACTGATAACAATGCAGGTAATATATTGGCATCCGGCCCTGCTTATTATCAAATAAAAGCTGATCCTGCAGCTTTAACATACACTATAATTGCAACTACCTGGGGTGTTATCGGCGATGCTACTGACGGTGGTTGGGATAGTTCCACTCCTTTGACGTATGACCCTGCAACCAGAACATGGAATGGCGCTGTACATTTAAAGGTAGGTGCATATAAATTCAGGGCCAATAATGCATGGGATATCAACTATGGAAGTGTTGCTCATGATGGCAACCTGGATACTAAAAGCGACAATAATATCCCTGTAACAGTAGAATCAGACTACCTGGTTACTTTAGATCTGAGTCATCCTCAGGCTTATACTTATAGCACGTTAACATGGGGTTTGATCGGTGATGCTACTCCGGGCGGCTGGAGTGCAGACACACCAATGGCATGGGACGCAACAAATAAAGTATGGACAGTTACAGTAGCCCTGGTATCAAGTGCTGGCGCCAAGTCATTCAAATTCAGGGCTAACCAAGCCTGGACTCTGAACCTGGGAGGTACAGGTACCTCAGATGGCAGTGCGGATAATTATGCTGCAGATGGTTTCACAGCTCCTTTGGCTGAAGGCGGAAAGAACTTAGGTGTTCCTGGAAATGTTGACGGCACCTACATAGTTACGCTGGATCCTGTAAGTCTTATTGCTACAGTAGTTAAGCAGCAATAAACAACATACATAATCTGCAAGGGAAGTTACGTATATTGTAACTTCCCTTGTAGTATTATACTGCGGCACTCTCATAAAAGTCTTCTCAGAGAATATTACAGAAATTTTATGCATGTGCGTGGATCATTACAGTTTATGCCCGGCTCTTAGATTAACCGAATCATCAGATTACAGTTTTCTCATTTGAAGAATCTTTATTTGGAATGATCTACCTCCCAGATAAAGAACACTGATTTCTTCATATCATTCTTTCTACATGCCTGACCTTTAATTAACTGAGGTTACTCAAATTCATGCCATGCCCAATTTCCGCAATCAATTGTTTGATTACTGGGAACAATTATATCCCGGTGTTCCAGCTAAAATTCTGGAAAACTTTCTCCTAACTATCGGGGTTTATTCCGGTAAAAATGAAGAGTCTGATTTCCAGACCGACTGGTACAAAGATGCTGTTGTATATTCGCTGTACGCTGATCTTTTCAATAACGACTTTACAGGTTTAACTCAAAAACTTGATTACCTGCACGATCTTGGCATCAATTGCATATGGCTTTTACCGGTGCTCGATTCACCCATGCGTGATGCGGGATTTGATATCAGCGATTATAAAAATATCAGGTCTGAATTACTCGATAAATCCGGGAAAACGAATGATCAGAACATTTTCAGGAAATTTCTGACAGCTGCACACGAAAAAGGAATAAAAGTAATTTTTGATATTTCAATGAATCATACCTCCGACGAACATCCCTGGTTTGTTGAGGCTGCTAAATCAAAAGATAATCCTTTCAGAGATTACTACATCTGGTCCGAAGATACTGACTTGTATAATGAAGCCAGGATAATTTTTAAAGGTATAGAAACATCAAATTGGGAAAAGAAAGGCGATGAATATTATTTTCACCGGTTTTTTAATTTCCAGCCCGATTTAAATTACAAAAACCCTCAGGTTTTACTTGAGATATGCGAGGTCCTGTTATTCTGGCAAAATGCCGGCGTTGATGGTTTCAGAGCTGATGCCACCCCTTACATCTGGAAAGAAGAAGGTACTGAATGTGAGAACCTACCCAAAACACATCTTGTAGTTAAGTTTTTCAGGGCAATACTTGATTATATCAAACCAGGCTCCCTCCTGTTGGCTGAAGCCTGCCAGCAGCCTGCCCAGGTTGTTGAATATATGGGTAATGGCGACGAATGCCACGCTGCCTATCATTTCCCGCTGATGCCCCGCATATTCAAGTCCATTGCCATGCAAAGCGGAAAACCCATTGAAGAAACACTTTCAAAAGCATTTACACCCGAATTGCCTGCAAACGGGCAATGGTTTACCTTCCTGCGTTGCCACGATGAGCTTAGCCTCGAATTAGTGTATGTTACGGAAGAAGAGAGAAAATATCTCCATAAACAATACTGCCTTAAACCTGAATGGGATTTCCGTTTGGGAGAAGGGATTTCTGCCCGCCTTTCGGAACTGATGCAGCGCGACGAACGCCGGATACTATTAGCATATTCCATTATCTTAACCCTTCCCGGAACTCCTGTTATTTATTACGGCGACGAATTCGGGAAATTTAATGACGAAACTTACTATAATGATATGATACGGCTGACGGGTAAAGACGATACCCGTTTCCTGGTACGCGGAAAAATTGATTGGGACGAACTGTCGCACAACCTTGAAAATCCTGATAGTTTCAGCAGTCATATCTACAATAAACTGAAACTGATGCTTCATATACGCAATCAGCATAAAACCTTTGGCCGCGGAAGTATTGAATTCATTACGCTCCCTGGAAGTGTAAACAGAAACCTGCTTTCCTTTATCCGAACATATGAACAAGAGAAATGGCTCATCATCCACAATATGACTGATCATGTTGCTGAGATACAATTGCCTGACTTTGCAGCAAAAAATGTAAATGCGTTGAACAACACTTCTTCACAGATTATTGATCCGTATGGATTTAGCTGGATAAAGATCAGCTAAGATTGCGACCTTGCTTTTTAATTCTTGATAATTAAATTTAATTGGCATTTTAGAAAGGTTAAAATGCAATGGTGAAAGTGCAAACGTCAAAGTTAAATATAACTTTTTTGCGGAAATGGGCTTAAATGACTAATGAATGAGCATCGAATGACAACTAATCCCTCTCAAAAACGCAAACCCTCAACCATCAACCATTGACTGACCATCGAATGACAACTAATCCCTCACAAAAACTCATCCCCCTCAACCATCAACCATTGAATGACCATTGAATGACAACTAATCCTTCATAAAAACTCATCCCCTCAACCATCAACCATTGCATGACCATCGAATGACAACTAACATAACTCAACCACTTGTAAAACTCATTCGTCAACCATTGAATGACCATTGAAATTCTGCAATTTATTTAAAACATCCTCCCTATGCCCCCAAAATATCTTTTCGAAGCCGTAATTTTCGATCTTGATGGTGTTATCACCCGAACAGCACTGGTTCATAGCCACGCCTGGAAAAAAATGTTCGACGACTTCCTGCGTCAACGTGAAAAAGAATTTGGTGAACCATTTAAGGAATTCACACAAAAGGATGATTACCTGCCTTATGTAGATGGGAAACCACGTTACGAAGGAGTAAAATCATTTCTCGAATCACGCGGAATTCATATTCCTTTCGGCGATCCTACAGATGTGGTTGAAATGGAAACCGTTTGCGGATTAGGCAACCGGAAAAACATAACATTTAATGAGGTTTTGAAACGGGATGGAGTAAGCGTGTATGAATCAACGGTTCAGTTGATGCACGATCTGAAAAAAGAAGGAATTAAAATAGGCGTGGCATCATCGAGTAAAAACTGCGAGGCGGTTCTGGAAGCTGCCGGTTTGATGCCCCTTATCGAAACACGCGTTGATGGTGTTGTATCGGTTGAGTTAGGACTGAAAGGCAAACCCGAACCGGATATTTTTACAACCGCAGCCGCCAATCTTGGCGTTAAGCCTCATAATGCCATTGTTGTTGAAGATGCCACATCGGGTGTTGCAGCAGGCAAGGCCGGAAATTTCGGACTGGTTCTTGGTTTGGCCCGTGAAGAAAATCAAAATGAACTCCTGATAAACGGAGCCGATATTGTAATTGATGATATCTCCGAAACTTCCCTGGAAGAACTGAATGATTGGTTTAAAAAAGGAATGGAAGCCGACGGCTGGAATATAACGTATAACACCTACGAGCCCAATAAGGAACGTACCCGCGAAGCTTTGCTTACTGTTGGAAACGGGTACTCCGGAACACGCGGAGCAATGGATGAATGTGATGCCAACGCTATAAATTATCCCGGAACTTATATTGCCGGGCTTTACAACCGCCTGAGTACTCCTATTGCCGGCCGCGATGTGTGGAACGAAGATTTTGTTAACACCCCCAACTGGTTGCCTGTTACTTTCTGTATCAACGATGGTAAGTGGTTCGATATTAATAATACTGAAATAATTTCGATACAACGTAAACTTGATTTTAAAACAGGTCTGCTTACCCGATCGCTTAAAGTAAAAGATGAAAACGGAAACGAAACCTTAATAGAATCAAAAAGGTTTACTTCCATGGCTGATCCGCATTTATCAGCTTTGCAATATTCAGTAAAACCTCTGAATTATAGCGGTAAAATCACTATTAAAACCGGATTAAACGGTGCCATTATCAATGATGGTGTTGAACGGTATAAATCCCTCAACCAGCAACATCTGAAACCGGTGGAACAGGGAGCTGCCCGAGACAGGCAATATGTAGTTGCTTCCACTACTCAGTCCGGAACCGTTATTGCTGAAGCTGCTGATCTCTATTTCTTTCAGGATGGCATTTCTTTGGATGTTGAGCTTTATCACTCCATCTCTCCAGCTGCTGTTTACAGTACTGCATCTTTTGAACTTGAAAAGAATGAGGAAGTAACTCTTGTAAAAAAAGTAGCTATTTATACTTCTAAAAAGGATGATGTTACTGATCCTTTATCTTCAGCTAGAACAAAACTGGATGCTGTTAAAGGCGAGTTTGATACACTTCTTGCCGAAAGCACAGCAGCCTGGGATAAAATCTGGGCCAAAGTGGATATGCAGGTAACCGGCGATCGTTTTTCGCAAAAACTACTCCGTCTCCATCTCTATCATTTGATGGTAAGCATGTCGCCACATAACAGCAGCATCGATGCCAGCGTTACAGCACGCGGATTGCATGGTGAAGCGTATCGCGGCCATATTTTCTGGGACGAACTATTTATTCTGCCTCTTTATGATATAAATCTCCCTGAAGTAGCAAAATCAATGCTGATGTATCGCTACCGCAGGCTGGAGAAATCAAGGGAATACGCTAAAGAATATGGGTATTCGGGAGCAATGTTTGCCTGGCAGAGCGGATCCGACGGTCGTGAGGAAACCCAGGTCATCCATCTTAATCCACTTAACGGACAATGGGATGTGGATCACAGTTCGCTACAGCGTCACGTTTCACTGGCGGTGGCTTTCGACATCTGGCAATATTACCAGATTACCGAGGATCATGACTTTATGAAGTCTTACGGCACCGAAATGTTCCTTGAAATATGCCGTTTCTGGGCGAGCAAATGCCATTGGAACGAAAAACGCCATCGGTACGATCTCACCAAAGTGATGGGACCTGATGAGTTTCATGAGCTTTATCCGGATGCAGAAGAAGGTGGATTGAATAACAACGCATACACAAACCTCATGGTTGCCTGGGCTTTCCATAAGGCGGCACTGATTCTGGACTCCTATGGTGAAAGCGGATCAGCTGAATTCGAAAAGCTGGGGTTCAAAGCTGATGAACTCGATTTGTGGAAGGATATATCCGGCAAACTATTCCTCGATATTAATCCGGAAGGCATCATTGCGCAATACGAAGGCTACTTTAATCTGAAAGAACTCGATTGGGAATACTACAAGCAGAAATACGGTAATATTTACCGCATGGACCGTATTCTGAAAGCTGAGGGACTGACTCCTGACGAGTTTAAAGTTTCGAAACAGGCAGATATGCTGATGACTTTTTATAATCTTGAAAAGTCGGAGGTTGACAATTTGCTTGCAGGTTTGGGATATAAATTGCCGTCAGATTACTTACAACGAAATCTTGAATACTATTTTGGCCGTACTTCACACGGTTCAACACTGAGCCGGATTGTACACGCAAGATTAGCTTCCATTGCAGGCAACAGGGAAATGAGCTGGAGCTTATACTCCGATGCGTTAGCAAGTGATTTTGTGGATATACAGGGTGGAACTACAGCCGAAGGAATTCACGCCGGTGTAATGGCTGGAACTGTTCTTATTGCTCTCAGCACATTTGCCGGAATTTCCTTCGACCAGGAACATTTATCGGTACAGCCTTCAATGCCTGATGCATGGGAATCATTAAGTTTTGGAATAAGTTTTAAAGGAACCCGTTTCCAAATGACTATCACCAAGACTCAACTATTTGTGAGTGCAGATAAAGACTCTATACTCCTGATTAATAACAAGAAAATCAATATTACCAAAGGGAAAGACAGTCTTTTAGCCATCTGATCTGAACTTTAAGTAATTGGATTTAACTTTGCACAAATGCAATAATTTTCTCAACCACACAGAACGCAAAGGAATTTGCACAAAGAAAGCGGAGAAATAATTATAAGAACTTTGCGTACCTCCGCGTTTTCCTTTGCGTGCTCTGCGTTAAAAATAAAACAACTTCTAAAAAATAAAAAATATGTTAGGCGACGTACTATTGATTACCGAAAAGCATCAAAAAGCAGGTGAAATCATTATTGAGCAAATTCTTGCCAACCAGAAACCGAAAATGATGATTGGTATTTCAGGAGAATCCGGTTCAGGAAAATCGGAACTGGCTCATGTTATTGCCAAAGGCTTACGCAAACATGGCATTTTTGCCAAACCTATCCATATTGATAACTATTACCGGATTCTTCCGCTGCTACGCACCGAATGGCGCAAGGAAAACGGAATTCAGAAGGTGGTTGGCTACGGTGAATATGACTGGGATACCATTAACCGCAATATTGCTGAGTTTAAAGCAGGGAAAGTATCAACCGGTCCATGTGTTGACCTGGTAACTGAACAGGTTGATCTGCTTACTACTGACTATTCAACAGTTGATATGATAGTGGTAGATGGTTTATATGCCATAAAAACTGAAGGTATCGACCTGAGTATTTTTATTGAACTCACCTATCATGAAACGAAAAAAGCACAGGTTGTTCGTGGCAAGGAACCTCAGAATGATTACCGTATGGCTGTGCTCGAACAGGAACATCTGATGGTGCAGGCGCTGAAGCCAAAAGCGGATATTCTGATTACGATGGAGTATGAGGTGGAGATAGTGAAAAGTGAAAAGTGAAGAACGAATAACGAACATTAAATCGGGAAGAGTGAATGATATAATTGGTTCCTGAAGGAATATACGGTTCATCTTCACAGATACAGACAATTTTGATATACCAAAAACGGCTCCCGAAAGGAGCCGTTTTTGTTTACATTTTAATTTCGTCCTGGTTTTTATTTAAAAACCTGTAATCTGTTAACTGGTATGAATTTACCGGGGCCAGATCAATCCATTTTTT
>JFJP01018645.1_pt1 | contig 19566 bp, 16 predicted proteins | sample 431651 | NCBI WGS metagenome assembly JFJP01 (sample SAMN02602958, study PRJNA72255) | Microbial mat metagenome, whole genome shotgun sequencing project. | biome: fresh water; feature: sink hole; material: water; isolation source: purple microbial (photo- and chemosynthetic) mats found in...
GACCAAAACCCACATTTACGGCACTCTTTTCGACATACTAAATGCAACCCCGGCTAACTTACTCTGCCAAAGGCTAACTTACTTTGTCCTTCGACCTTTCACATTTGGCAACAGCGTCTTCTCTGTGTTCAGCAAGTCTATCCAACGCCAAACCCTCAGATAGAGACAGCATTGTAGCCGGATCAGTTCAGCCAGGGAATACGCCGGCCCCTCGCCCATTGCCCAACGTGCCAAATAATCGCCACGACAGGATTGGCGAGTATCACCGCTTCGCGAAGCGAATGCTCCTTACCTCCCATCCGGCTTTTTAACGGCGAGTGACGGACATGCAGATTGTAGGTATTCACCCCCTCCCGATTGATGAGTTGTTGAATCGTGTCCAATAAGCAGACCTGCCCGCAATGAAAATGGTCATAGCAGGGATCATGCGCCACAAGCGATAGGCAAGCCGTCTGTCCATGGATGTAGTTAAGCGTTCCCCCGATCAGGCGTCCTTCCAGGCGGCGTCCGCAGAACAATCCGCATTCTTGCGCCAACCGGATGCGTCGCTCGACCACTTCGTGCGTTAACGTTGAATCCCGGCCCTCCTGCACTCGGCGTTTCCGGTGCAATTCGACCAACTCAGCCACAAGTTCCGGCGCAATCTCCCGGCCCTTCGCGATCACCAGTTGAGTGTCCAATCGTTCCTGGAGTTTCCGGGCGTATGTGTTGACATGGCGACGCGTGGTCCGCCCCAGAGCGGCCAGATAGTCGGACAAACAGGAAGGTAAGTCTATCAACCAATCGCTCTCGAAATCCCTAAGGGCACCCTTCCACCAGCGAAGGTCACTCCAGCCTTCATCGTCCCCAAGATAGGGCATGGTTAACACCCACGCACCCTGACGAGCCATCAGGCTGCCCAGCATTTCGAGGCTGGCGGTGGACGGACCGGCCAGCGCCACATGGCGCCATAGTCCTAGACAACGGCGTACGCTGCCATAGCAAGCGGCTATCGGACCTCCACGCTGATCCCGAAAGACGGCAACCCATTCGGGTAGGCTTTTCGAGTAGAGAAGGCAGTGTCCCGGCGTTCCGTACCAAGTGACGGCCTTTTGCGTGAGAGCGACCCAATCCTCCTGTGATAACATTTCCGTGATACCGTTACCGTGAACGTCGGATAAAGAGGTTAGGGATATACCACACATCGCAATCATCCTCGTCATGCTTCCGGGATCGCGGATTCCCTTACCTTTCGCTCCACAAGTCTATCCAGCGCCAATCGTTTCAGATAGAGATAGCATTCCAGCCGGGTCAGTTCCGCCAGGAAAAACGCCAGCACCGCGCCCGCGCCGACTTGGATGACCAGCTTTGGCTGGTCAGGGAGCGGCAGCCACTGCCCGAGGAAAAGAATCGGTGCCGACATTGCGAACGCCAGAGCAAACGGGGGCAGGATATCTTGAAGCTGCTCGACGACACTATACCCGATCAACCTTCCCGACCAGGATGCCGTCAGAAGATATCCTGCGAGACTGACGGCTATCGTGGCAACGATCATCGCCGGAATGCCCCAGAAGATGCCGATAACCATCGCCGGCACGGACATACAGGTTTTAATAATGGACAGTCTTAGGCAAAGGTCACTGCGGCCCCGCACTTGCAACATATTCAGATTGACCGCGTGCAAGGGATACAGAATGCCCGCGAAGCACAGGAGGCGTAAATAATCGATGGCAGGCCGCCACTGCTCGCCTAAGAGGGTAATGATCAACGGCTCGGTGACCGCCCCCATGCCCAGCATCATCACTGAGGTCACCAGCATGAAACTGCGGATTAGTTGCCGGTAGGCCGATTTCAAACGCGGGACATCATCCTGCAGAGTGGCCAGCACGGGATAGCTGACGCGATGGACCACGTTCGTCAGGCGCTCGGACGGCAGGTTGCGAAAGGTCTGGGCCTGCGTGAACTGTCCCAAATCCGCCGCCGAGAAGAATTTCCCGATCACCAGGTTGTTTGCATGACGATAGAGGGTACCGATCAGACTGCCAGCCAGAAGGGGGGCGCCGAAGGCGAACATTTCCTTGAAAGCATCCCAATCGAATGTCCGGGAAGGCCTCCATTTTCTCCACAGCCAGAGCAGGGCCAGTTCGAGTGCCGCCCGGGACAACGTCATGCCGACCAGGCTCCAGACCCCATACCCGGCAACCGCAAGGAATATGCCGAGTGCCCCGCCAATCGCGGACGACAGGATCGAAATCCGGGCCAGCAATTTGAAGTCAAGCGCCTTGGTGATCTGTATCCGATGCACCTGGCCCAGCGCGCCAAGGACGATACTCAAGCTTAGTGCCTGAATGATACCCGGAAGTTCGGGTTCGCCGAAGAAACGCCCGATTGCACCGGCAGCGATGGCCAATAGAAAACAGAACACAAGACTGACGAGCCCGTTGAAAATGAAAACGGTGGAATAATCCGCCGACGTGCAATCCTGTTTCCGGATTAGAGTCTGACTGAATCCGCTGTCAATGAATGTTTGGGAAACAGCAACGAAAATCGTTGTCATGCCGATCAGCCCGAACTCGCGCGGGGTCAGCAGTCGTGCGAGGACGATGCCGCAGACAAAAAGAAGCCCGGTTCTGCCCAGATCTTCCAGGAAGCTCCACAACAGGCCGGATAAGGTTTTATGTTTAAGTGACATGCCGATGTTCAAGTGCCCAAAGGCTTTCGATGGTTTCCAGGGTGCAGCTCCACACAAACTGGCCCTTGACCAGCGACCGTCCCGACTCGCCTATTCTACTGCAAAGAGAAGCATCCTTGATCAGCGCGATTATCGCTTGTGCGAAACCGGATGCGTCAGTCGTTTCGCAGAGGATACCATCACGTCCGGGCTCGAAGCCCTCAATCCCGTTGAAAGCCGATGCTCCGCCGACCACCGGGACGCCTGATGCCATCGCCTCAATAGTTTTATTGATCAGTCCGTAGCCCTTGAAGACCGGACTAACGACCGCCAGAGTGTTTCGATAAACAACCGCAAGGTCTTCGACAAAAGGAATATACGACACCCCCGACGCTCCGTTCATCAGCTCATGTAAACGCTCGTCGGCTCCTTTGCCGACTACCTGCAGCGTCGCGTCCGGTTGCTCGTGGTTGAAGGTCGCCACCCGTACGCTGACTATAGGTTGTGTATTTTCACAGCACATTATCGAACTCAAAACGCTCATAATCCGGCGTAACGAGCGGCGCGATTTTGCGGTCGTCGCCCTGATTGGTCACCGGATGCGACGAGGCCCGAAACAGGCCAGCGCCGTAGAAGCCGTCCTCGAAAAACAGGAGTGTGCCGGCGACATAATCCTCGCGCGGCGCCCCGGCGATGGTGCCCCGGAATTTGCGTTGCGGGATGTACTCCTGCAACACCATGGTATCGGCCCGTCCGGAATCGAACAGGGACTCCCACTCCCCCACAGGGGTGATCGGCCCGGCGAAAACGTCAATGCTCTTCCCCATGTTGTAAGGCTTGATGATCCAGCGATCTTTCTCGTTGCGCGCCTGCAGCCAAATTTCGGGATTCAAACGCTTCGTGAAGGTCGGAACCAGGCAGGACCGCAGTTCCGCGATCTCAGCCGTCGTCAACACGGCCTGCACGAACGCGTCGTTGTATAGCAGGGCGAAGAAGCGTTTGTCATGAATCAGAAACACGGTTCGCAGGTCGTTCATCGAATTGCTGGCAATGATGGCCTCTATGGTTTCCGTCGGGAGGTTGCAGATTTCCTCGTGGGACAGTTCTCCGAGGACGGCGGCACCAATGAAATCATGCGTCCGGACAGGCACCTCGCCGGCGGCAATGACGGCCACTGGAAAGCCGGCTTGCTCAAACATCGGGATGACAAACTTGGTGTCGTTTCGGTTGTCGGCACCCTTCAGCAGGCACACGTGGTCAAAAGGGCCAAAATAGTCCATATAGTGGTCAAAGAACGGCGTGTAGGCATCCATCTTGCGAATATCTGACCGGCTCGCCAAGAAGCGGTCAGCCAGATTGTGCACAAAAAAACCAGAGGTAAAGTAGCCGTTCATTGCGAACCGGCAAGTGGTTTCGATCAGGCGGATGCGGTTATCCTCGCCGACGACAAAATCCGTGCGGTACGTGCCGGGGCGGTAGGGCCGACTACGGCACAGATCGAGGATCTCGGCGACCCGGTCGGGCACCGGCATGAGGTCACGATAGTGATCGAGATAGTTTTCAGCGATATGTCGTATGCATTTCAGGTAGAGCTGCTGGATACGGCCCAGACACTCATGCGTTTTTGGACGAATGGCCAGCGGGATATCATAGGTCCATTGCCGGAAATAGTCGCTCGCTCCGGGCGACACTTGAAGGAAAGCCTGTTGCAATGGGTTGCCGTGCGATGCGTGCGTCATGGTGTCTCCTCCTTATCTGCGGGACGTGTGCGAGAACGGGCATCCGCGTGATCACGGGTCTTGTTCACCCATGGGAAGCTCCGCCCCATCCGTGGCTTTCCCAGAAAATCGCACAACTTGTCATGTGCACCCGCCTCCGCCACGTTAAGCACCAGTAAATCCTTTGGGCGATGGCGGAAATACTCACGCACAACATCGTTATGATGGTTGTATCTGGCCAACAGAGCCTTCTGGTTAAACGGGTCGTCGTCTGGCGTATTGTACAGAAGACGATTGACGTCGTAGACATCGCCCGGGTGGATGTAGCAGGCCGCTTTCAAATGCTCGACATGCGTCAGTGAATGATCTCCGAATAGCGCCGCATAGAAAGACATCATTGAGCCGTACCATTGTTCCGGTGTATCCCGCACCGTAAGAATGAACTTGCTGTGCGGAAATCGTTGATCGAGTGCTTGAAAGGTAAACGGCCAGCTAAAGGGCACGTCCTGGAACGCCTGCGCCGTATGACAATACCGGAACAACCGGCGAAAATCACGGCGGCCCCAGTCGTGGATCAAACGTTCAGCAATCCATTGCTCACCCACGATCACCCCGAGATCGATTAAGGCTTTTTGCAGGGACGTGGTACCGGTCTTATTGCATCCAATGCAGAATATTTTCGGCTTTCCGAACGTGCGTACGGTGCTCACGGACAACCCCCAAACAATTCGCGCTCTTCGGGAAACTTTGCATAAAAGGGAACCGCCCATTACTCACGCTCCTTTCGTCGAAGCGCATCGGCATCGGCCATGGCATCGTTCACGGCGTCTTTCTTCTCACGGATCCGCCCGCCGCATGTGGGAACGTGTAGGAATCGGCACCCACCAATCCCAACTCCCGCAGTGTACCTATCCGGTTCCCGACACGCAAGCGCAAAGAAAGTTGTAATCGTAACCGGTTAGCCAAGAACAGTGTCTCAGACCCGGTGTTGGAGAATGCCGCAATCCATATTTACCGGACGATTCCGTACAACTTCTGGTAATAGCCTTTGAACTCTGGTCCGCTCTTTATCTTGCGCCACCACCCTTGATTCCCAACATACCAGTTCACCGTTTTCTGTAGTGCCTGTTCGTACGGATTCTGTGGTTGCCAACCCAGTTTGCGAATCTTCGACGCGTCCAACCGGCGAGTCCATGAATGCCCTGGCCGGTCGGTTACATAGCGGAGGAGTGATTCGGGTTTGTCAAGCATTGCCAAGATCTGGCGCGCCAGACTGAGATTCACGACCTCGTGGCCACTGCCAATATCATAGACTTCGCCGAGTTGCCCATGATGCAACACAAGGTCAATTCCCTCGCAATGGTCCAGGACATACAGATAATCGCGTTTTTGTGAACCATCGCCATAGATCAGCAGCGGCAGCTCCTCGATCGCATTCGTGATGAACAGCGGCACAACTTTCTCGGGATACTGAAAGGGGCCGATATTGTTTACACAACGGGTGCTTGTGGCGAATATCCCGTATTTTTCGACATAATGGGAAACCAGCAATTCCTCTTGTCTTTTCGCTGCCGAATAGGGATTGTGCGTTGCTTCCGTTTCGCCTTCTTTTGCGGTAGGGGACGGAGCCCATCCCATCGTGGTCATTACGAAGTGCGCGCGCAGCATGAACTTTCTCGTCGCTTCCAAAATGGCCATGGTTCCGGAATGGGCAGGATGGGTAAAAGCACTTGCATCGAGGATGGCCCTGTCGACATGGGATCCGGCTGCCAAATGGATCAAGGCATCCACTTGGTAGGCACGGATTGTTTCCTCCAATGCCGTTTGATCGCAAATATCGGCATGAACGAACAGGCAGCGGCTCTTGTCAACATCATTCAGATTGTCTGGGTTTCCCGCATAGGTAAGTTTGTCGTAAATGACAAATCGATAGTCGGGATGCTTCTCCGACATGAACCTGACAAGGTTCGATCCGATGAATCCAGCACCGCCGGTAATCAGAAGATTAGTCATTGCTTCCTTGCTCGTGGGTTCGGAAATTATCCAGGTATTCTTTGATGTCTTCGCGGGAGTTCCACATCATCGTATCCAGGATCGACAAGCCAGGTTCAAATGCATACCGTCCACACGGATAGGTCATATTCCTGAAGGATTGGATTGTCAATTTGAGTCCATTTTCCACGAACTTCGGCTCGTCAAACAGATCTACACCTCCCGGGCGATTGATGTACTCAATTGCGCCAACAGCCCGGCTTGTCTCTATGGCCAAATCTGTGATCGTCTGCACCGCAGGAATCGGCAGGTCCATCTCCGAAAAAACATGGATCGGAGTCTTGATGTCCAATTGTTCACAGACTGCCCGGACAAGGCGCGTGTTGAACCGTACCAGATGACCTTCCGGGGGCGCAAAACAGTCTTTCAGAAGCTGGATCACATCCGCGTAGTAGGGGGCTTCCACGTGATAGTGCTCCAACTGCCGGAAGAGTCTTTTCTGCCAATCCTCCGTTTGGCTGATTTCGATTTGGTCCAGCGGTGTTGTAAAATGGTGCTTTTTCAATGCGACGACAACGTACCACCAACCCGAAGCAGGATGCAGCACACGGTTGCGATTCACCCAATGGTGCCGCATGTACTGAGGCACATCATGGACGATGAACATATCGACCATGTTGATCAGATCAAAATAACCAAGATAAGGGAAAAAGTATGGCTGGTTAATGGCAAGTTTCATGTTTTCCTCACGGATTTTCGGTACCCTCTTGGCCGCGTGCGGACAGTAGGGTTTCAAGCGTATGGATCGTGGTCGCCCACGCAAACCGGCCACGAACCTGCGCCCGGCCCGATTCGCCGATCGTTTCGCAAAGGGCGGCATCTTGGACGAGTCCGGTGATCGCTTCCGCAAAACGGGTTGCCTCCCTGGTTGCGCACCGGATGCCATCACGCCCGGAGACGAAGCCTTCCAAGCCATTAAAGGCCGATGCTCCGCCGACGACCGGGATGCCTGCGGCCATCGCCTCGATCGTTTTGTTGATGAGCCCGTACCCCTTGAAGACTGGGCTGACCACCACCAGTGTGTTGCGATACACCTCGGCCAAGTCGTCCACAAAAGGCACGTACGAAACGTGCGGCGTCGCGTTCATCAAGGCGACCAAACGATGATCGGCCCCCCGCCCAATCACCCGCAGGATCGCGTCCGGTTGCGCCAGGAGAACCTTGGGCCAAACCTCACCCACCAGCCAGCGCGCCACAGGTCCATACTCGCCGCTCAACTCGCTCACCAAGGCGACGTGCCTGGATCGGCGGTTCGGCACGACGGAGAGCAGTTCCGCGCGAACACCGTTTGGCGCCAGGGTCACGCGGCGGGCAACATCTTCACCAGCCAGGCGACGCATCAGCTCCAAATCCGAACGGGTCTGCAATAAAATGTGATCATAGCCGACCAAAATCCTTCGTTCGATACGCGCGATGTTCCGGGTGCGCCCGCGATCCATCAGGCCCCGCCAAGGCCCCCCGCCGAACACCTGCTTTCCGCGATGCCAGTATTGCGCCGCCGTGCAGTCGTTGACCGCCGCGATGGAGACACTGGCCGCGCCGTCGCCGGGCCGGTGCAGCTTGCGCCATTTGGCCACTGCACTCATTGGCGAAACGATGAGTGCCAATCCCGGCGGTGGCGTCAACGGCACGCTTCCCGGGACCGGACGCCAACCGTGGTAATACATACCGCGCCGCATGAGTTCATCCGCCGCGCGAAGGAGCGGGGACTCGCGAACCAGCGGAACCTGAGTAACCGGACCGTATAGAGCCTCGTTGCAAGCCACCGCGTCCGGTGCGGGTGGATGGGCGGCATCCACGAACAGGATCAAGCGAACGTCGTGACGGCGCCGCAATCCATCGAGGTAATTCGCCACCGGCAGCGTGATGCCGTTGCGGGGCGGATACGGGAGTTGGTCCGTGACCATCCAAACCGGACGGGACGGGCGGGACGATGGCAGGATGGCTCGTGATCCGGCGTCACTCATCAGTTGAAAAGCCCCCTCTTCTGGCGGATGACCTTGAGATACTCACGAACGCGCATCATCAGATGTTCCGGATGCAGGAGTGAATAGACGAACCCCAGGCGATGCCGCAAACGGTCCTGCTGCATCCGCGCAATTTCGCGATGGATGGCATCGGTGTGCGTGAACCCGGTTGCTTTGTCGAACTCGCCCAGCGTGAACAATACGTCGTCGAAATACGCCTGGTGACTGCTGCGCCTCCGGCTGACTTCGAGACCCTTGTCGTGCCGACGGTAAACCGACATGATCTGGTCAAGGTACGCGAAGGGACCGTGGTGGAGGCACCACAGGCGGAAGAGCAGATCGCCGCACCAGATCTTCAGCCTCCATTCCGGAAGGGTCGCAAGGATGTCGGCCCGCGCCATCACGCTGGCGGTCGGAAGGGACTGCGTATAGATGGCGTCGAAGTCCAGGATTTTCTGAAACGGCGTCTCGAAATACAGGCGCGTTGCAGCGATCCGCTCATTCAGGATCAGCGCGTTGTGAAAGCACAGCGAGACCTCCGGGTGTGCCTCCATGAAATCCACCTGCCTCTGCAATTTCAACGGATCGATCCAGTAGTCATCGCCCTCGGTCATCGCGTGGTACTTTCCCCGGCATGCCTGATGGTTGAGGTAACTGTTCTTCTGCCCGCCGAGATTGGTGTCATGCAGCCGGGCGCGGATGCGATCCGGAAAGCGGCGCGCGTAATCCGCCACAATGGCCCGTGTTCCGTCCGTGCTGCAATCCTCGCCGACGATCACCTCAAAGGGAAATGTCGTGCGCTGCATCAGGATGCCTTCCAGGCACTGCGAGATCCATCGCTCGTGGTTATAGGTCGCCACCCGCACACTGACTAACGGTTGTTCATTCACAAGCAATTAACCCTCACTCTATTCTCGACGAAAACGTCTGTGGGTATGTCTATGCGTGATGAGAGGGTCATGGGGTATTCTCCGCAAGGATCTGTCTGTGTTCATTCAATCTCTGGGATTCAAACGAAAAGGCGGGTCTGATAACCCAAGCAACGATACCCGTTACCCGTGGATTCAGCATCCACTTCAGCCACCCAAGACGCTTGCTGGGACAATTCTCGCTTGACCCAGTTGCAGATGCTGATCGTAATACCGTGCTGGCGAGAGATTTCCCTGATGAGTTCCAGTTTCTCCACGCACACTGCTTTATCCGGTGCCAGACGCGAGCGCTGCTTGATGTGTTTCTGGTTGTCGGCGTGCAGATAGGGATGGAAGAATGTACCCAACAGGTGCGGATCGTGAAAGTTCACGAACTGCGCCAATACCACCAGATTGCGAACTTCCGTGGTAAGAAACTCAGGCTTGATGTTCCGGACACCAGCGCACTCCAGCTTGCCGCAATAATCCTCAATGGTCTCGCGATTCAGGTAGGGAAGCATCAGCGGCTGGCATAGCACGGATTCCGCCCACATGCCCAGATCCCGGCAGCGTTGCAAAGCCTCCAGCCGCGCCTCGACGCTCGCCGCATTCGGCTCCAGGCTGTCACGCATATACTGGGGCATAATGCCGATACTGCCGTTCACCTGAACCTTCGGAGCGATGCGCGCCAGCAGATCAAAAAGCGACTCCCCCCGGTGCTTGATCGACAGATGCGCCGGGCCTGCCTTGGTGGCGATGAACACACGTACTTTCGAATCCGGATGCCGCTCGTAGTGCGCAATAAATTCGCGTACAATATCATGCGAAAGGCCGTTGTACAGATGCGGCTCGGAAAATGCCTCCGTCTTGGGCGAGAAGTAGTAAAACAGTTCGCGGTCTCGGTTCCGCTCCAAAGAGCGTGCCACTTTTTCCGCGTAGTTGGTGTAGACCTGAATGCCCTTGCAGTGCTGTCCGTCCGTTACCAGACAGTACTGACAGGCAACGGAACACGAACCAGAGGACGGAGAGACCTCCAGCACGTTCGTAGGACAGATGCCGGTATAATTATGGATTTCAAGTTCCACATCGGTATCCGTCACGCTCTCCGTATAGGTGTTTCCGGGTGTCAGCGCACGATTGGTGAACAATTCTTTAAACCATTTCGAACCGTCTTCAAGCTGGGTTTGAACGATATCTGAAATAGGATAGTCAATGCCCGCCTGAGCTAGAACATCGCGATCAACAAACGTCGGGGTAAAACCCGGCAGATCATAGCAAGCGCGTTTCTCGTCAATGATGGCAAAAGTATTCATTCTTAATTTGGCTCCTCCGTATTACGCCGATATTCTGATCAAATCATACTCCACCCCGAAATGCAACCACAGAAAAGACCACAGAAATGAGTCACGAGATTAATCGGCATGCGTTCCACTTCAGCCCCTACTCACCACTGCGCTTGTCGCCAGAGGGATTGAATCTGCTGCTTGTCTACTTTCAACACCGTTCCCTGATTGATGAGCTGTCCAGGAAGATCTTGCGTTCTTATCGTATAGATCGTTCCCTGATTGATGAAATCCCTTCCCGCGACAATCTTGGCGCCATCGGCCAATAGCAGCTTACCGTTATTAATGATGTCCCCGACGGCCGCCAAAGCCCCCCCGGATACGGCTATCTCGCCGTTGATACGGATGTCGCCCGTCACCGTAAGCGAACCGTTTATCTGAAGTCGCCCCTCCTCGATGATGAGTGAGCCGGAAAACGTATTGGATCCGTCAAGAGTGAAAGTTCCGATGCCGCATTTTGTCAATTCAAAGGGCGGGATCAGCGAACTGACGCAATACACCGCCCCCGGAACAGAAGGCACGGTCCACGTCAGAATGGTGCTGTCAGGCTGACATGCGGCAAAGACCTGGTTTGATTCGGTTGCGCACATCTGATAGATCGCCTGCATGCCTCCGTACGGCCCCGCGAACGGATTCCCGAGGGAAAACCAGGTTCTGCCGTCGTCTGAAGATGAATACAGCTTCATGAAGCGTTCATTGCTCGATCCCTCCACGCAGCATGCCGATGCAAAGAGGCTGTACCCCACCCTCGCGATATCGCGCCAGTAGGTCGGCGTAGGGCGCTGCAGGTTCACGGATGCGACGCGTGTCCACGACTGTCCCTTATCCAGACTGCCATACATACTTATAGGGGAGTAGGGAGCGGTTTGAAGGCCGCCACAGAAGTAGATGCCATTGCCGGCATCGCACAAAGGCTGAAACAAAGCGGCTCCCGGCAATGTGACAGACTTCCAGTTCCCTCCTTGGTTCTCGGATACAAATAGCCGGGACTTCCCGCACGAAGGCCAAAGCAACACGTCATCACCACTCAGAATCATGAGCCGGGCCCAGTCGTTAAGGTTCTGCCCGGGTTGCGAGTTCGGAACAAACCATGTCGTGCCGTTATCCGAAGACATAATGAGCTTTCGGTCGGTATCGAAACTTTTGAGGTCCGCCACCCACCGCTCACTACCCAGATACACAGGCGAGAACAAGGCCATCAAATTCGTGCTGCCGGTCAATTCGTACAGGTTGCTGACCGAAAGCGCAACGGACCACGTTGACCCTGTGTCCGTACTGCGCATCAGGCAAGGGTTTCCGGTGTCGCCTGTACCGGCGATGACGGTTTCTCCGTTCTGGCCAAAAACGTATGTATGACGGCCCGTTGAATGCTCGCAACCAACAACCTTCCAATCGCCTCCGTTGTTAGTGCTCAGCAAGAACCGGTTTTTGGGACCCGCTGATCTCTTGCCCGCAACAATCCTCCCGTTGCCCAGATAATGAATAGAACTGAATGAGTCTGAAGCTATCTCTCCTTGATACGCAGGGGTCGGAACGATGCCGAAGATCCGGTTACCCAGCAAATTTGTGTATGTTTGCGCCCCTGCCGGTGAATGCGGCATGAAAACAGCCAGACACGTGAACGCGGCAATGGCGAACAGGCGAATGGCACTGTTCCTCCACTGGCACACGAGTCGGTGATACGGGTTTCTGGACGTAGTGTCAATCAAGAGCAACCTCACTTCGGTTGTCGGTATTTTCGTGCGTCGCCAGCAGGCATCTTTCCGTCCGCCATTCGCTGACTTTCAAATGGAGGCGACCGGCAATGTCCAGCAGCCGGGTACGGTCGTCCGGCGCGAGGTACGCGACGTGAAATGCGCCTGCGAATGCCATCAGCCCCAGACTGGCGGAAACCGGAATCATGACACATCTCCTCTCTTGCGCCGTCCGGGCAGGCTCTGTCTAAGCAACGTCATGATTCTCCAATCACTGGCCGATGGCCATTCCGATATTCAGGGTTGTGCTATTCGGCGGGATTTCCCTTTGAGGATTTCTTGATACAAGCACTCGAACTCATCGGCAACCCGATCCCAGGAAAACCGCTCGCAAACACGAGCCGCAGCCCTTTCACCGTATATCTGAACGGACGCGGGATCGTCGAGCAATGCCTGTAGTTTGGCGGCCAGATCTACAGGATCCTCCCGGCGGAAAGTTAATCCGGAGTTTCCCAGTGCTTCGATATTCTCCGGAATGTCGCTGGCGAGACAGCACGTCCCGTAGCCCATCGCTTCCAGCAGAGCCAGAGACAGTCCCTCAAGGTCGGAGGGCAGAACGAAGACACGGGCATGGCCGACGAGTTCCTCAAGGATGCGACCTTCAACAAAGCCGGGCCAGATAATACGAGGATCGTTCCCAGCCAGGCGATGGACTTCGTCGCGGTAGGCCTCGGCACCTTGAACATCGCCCGCGATCACCAGCCGGTCCGTCGTCCCTAAACGTCGAAACGCCTCGACCAGATAGTGCGCCCCCTTTTCCCGAACCAGGCGGGAGGCAAACAACACGTAGCGACGGGGCTCCAGACCGAGCGAAAGGATATCGCGGGGTTCCGGCACGGGTTTCACGGTCGCGCCGCCCGGAATGAAGCGCACCTTGATGCCGTACACGTCCTGAAAATAGGAGCACTGGGTTTCCGACACGGCTGTGAAGCGGCGGTTGCAACGCACGGTTGCCTGTTCCAGTCCTTTAAGAACGACCGAACCGAACCGCGACCAGCGCGCACGCCGCCATTCGATACCGTGGAACTGTACCAAGGAGGGTTTCCGACAGAGACTTGGAAGCCAGCCCATCACGCCTGGCCCGACAGAGTGGAGGTGAATAATATCCGCCCATGGAGACAGGGAGGCGTGGAGCACCGAAGCCACGCCGGCACTCAACTTTTCGCACGCCGAGAGCGGAATGGCAGGCACTCCGATGATCTGCATGCCCTTGTATTCGGGAACGAGCTCTCCGTAATGCCTCGTCGAATAAACGCGCACCTCGTGCCCGCGCTGCGCCAGGCGCGAACCGAGTTCCTCGGTGTAGCGCTCGATTCCGCCGCCCCGGGCGACGTTTTTAACCACGGCAAAGGCAATCTTCATAGACCTCCATAAGTTGCTGCATGTGACGTGCGGGAGAAAAATCCATTTCGGCACGTCGGCGGGCCTCCGAACCCATCTCGCCCCACGAAGCGCGGCCTTGCCAGAGAGTTGCAATCGCTCGGCGCAGAGCTTCGGCATCGCCGGACGGGAACAGCAGGCCGGTCTTGCCCGGCTCAACCAACTCGGGGATACCTCCGAGATCCGAGCCAATGACCGGCTTGCCGTAAGCGAACGCCTCCAGAATGCTGATCGGAGCATTCTCATACCACTCGGAAGGAAGAACGAGGAAGGCGGCGTTACGGTATTCACGGGCCAGATCATCGCCGGTTCGGTACCCAGCAAAAACGACCCGGTTGCCCAGCCCGCTCAGGGCAACCTGCTCTTCCAGAGATCTTCGAAGGGGACCATCCCCGACTATACGTAACGGAATATCCAGCCCCTCCATCGCACGCAGCAGCGTGGTCAGGCCCTTCTCCAGCGAAAGGCGGCCAGCATACAAAGCATACGATCCTTGTCCGATGGAAGGGTGGATCAATCCGGTCGCGATGAAGTTTGGCACATAGACCACTCGTTCGGGAGAATACCCGTTGTCCAGCAATGTTTGGCGCATGAACTGACTGGGACAAATCAAGCGGCGGACGATATCGTATTTCCGGCCCCAAGCGGCGAGGTAAGCCTCCGCGGTATAGAGCACTGAGGCGGCAAGGCTGGACTTGTGGCAGCGTTTCAGAAGGCAATTGAAAAAGCGGCATCCCTTGCAGGCTGTGCAAATGCGCCCGCGATCCAAGCCGAGATAGGACGGACAAACGAGCTTGTAATCGTGCGCTGTCAAAACCACGGGGAGTCCTGCGTCTCGGGCCGTATCGAGCACGGCGGGGGTGAGTGCACCATAGATGTTATGGGCATGCAGCAGGCTGGGCTGAACGTTTTCTAAAAAGTGCCGGAAGGCACGACCCATAAGGGGATTGTACACGACTCGGTAGGCGTGCAGCCACTTGTTAAGTCCGCTGAGCTGTTCGATAGGAACGGACGACGGATAGAACGCGACGTGCTCGCTCTCGAGATCGTTCGGTCTGTGGCAACCGAAGAAACTAACGTCGTGCCCCGACTTGCGCAACAGGGCGGCTTCGTCGAACATGACGCGCTCCGCGCCGCCGCGAAGGTAAAGGTGGTTGTTTAGGTGGCATATTTTCATCAGAATGCTGGCTCCAGTGAGAACGGGCTCGGCGGGGGCACGATCTCGCGGCGTGCGCTAACAATGAACAATGCGAACAAGCTCATCACCAGAAAATTGTCGAGATTGTTTTCCGTGATTGCGTAGACCGCCATCATGGCGGCTGGGCTGTACACTGCCGGGTCGGCACGACAGAAGAGAATGCCCCAGATTGTGAGTTGAACAGCCAGACCGAGTAATCCCACCTCGAAAAGGAAGCGGAGGTAATCGTTGTGCGGAAGTTTGCCGAATGTAAGGGTGCTGATTCCGATCCCATGTCCGAACAGCTTTCGGTTCCATCCTGACTCCTGATAGGTGCGCAAAATCTCACGCCAGTACCACAGGCGCCAGATTCCGGACGTCAGTCCGAGGTCACCACGCTCCCGCCCGATCTCAAAGAAGTTCAGGTCCTCACCAGCGGCCAGGTCCGCAAAGTATTCGCGATTCAGGATCAACTTATTCCAGACCGGACCGATCATCCGCGTTTCGGCAAGGGATTCAACCTGCGCCTTGGGCAGAATACCGGGCAACAACAGGAACGCGGCTGCGGCCACGGCGGCGGCGACACACACGAGTCGGCCGCTCTTGGAACGTAGCAGGATAACGCCAAAGCCAGCTAGGAAACCCAGAAGAGCCCCGGCTGTACCGGAGAGTAGGATGAGTCCGAGCACCAACATGTACAGGCCAACGATGCGCCAGCGGCTATCTCGCGCGGAGTCCAGAAAAAACAGAAGACTTATGGCGACGAGCGCGAAGTTATTTGGGTTTGTAAAAACACCCGCCACCCGCTGCTCCGAAATATTTGATCCGTCGCCCAACAACCAGCCGATAATCAGGACGGCGAGCAGGATCGCGAAGACCCAGTACCGTTCCCGCGAGCGGTAAAGGGGAGGCAGGCGCAGAACCTCGGCCGCCGCGATGACGAACAACAGGGAGAAATACTTGATGACATAGCTCATGGACCCGGCTTCCTCCAATGTCACGCCAGTCAGCCACGCAACAACGGGGACGAGAACTGCGAGCAGTAACGCGACCATCAAACCAGAGAGCGGAATAGGAAGCAATTTCGGCACGGCGAGCAAGGCGAGAATTCCCAGCAAAAGAAAGGCGCCTACCAGTAGAAGATTGGCACCCGTCATGTCATTCAGGAAAGCCAGCACCACATACATTCCGTAGGCCGCCAGAATGAGGGACCACGGCGAGTGCGCAACCGCCCGTGTTTCCACTGGGCAAAGCGGCGTGCCGTCCTGGGTTCCGGCATCCGACTCGCTACTGAAGGCCATTGGCATTATTCCGACTCCTAATGGTCCCTCTATTTGCGCGGGCGGCGCGACTTCGGCTTGGTTTCGCCTGCCCCAACCGGCGCGTAGCCCTTGTAATGCTGCTGGTAATGATGATAGGGACTGTAAGCGCCGTACAGCGTTCTCGATACGTCGAAGTCGCTCATCACCAGCGCGGCATTATGGATGCCCGATTCCCGGAGCCGGTGCAGCGTATGCCAGGTAAGCCGCTTCCGGCTGATTTCCGGACGCGCCATCACTAGTACGCAATCGGCGAGCGGCGCGAGAGCCAGGACATCACTCACCAGACCGAGCGGCGGGGCGTCGAGCACGACGTGGTCGTATTTTGTCCGCGCCCACGAAACGAGAGTTCCCGCCAGGGTGCCCAACGTCACGGCCGGGTTGCCGTGGCTCATCGGCCGACTCGTAATCACGTCCAGGTTCGGGCAATCGGACACAGGATAGGGAAGATCCGCCAGTTGCGATTTCCTATCGGTCTGGAAGGCGATCAGGTCAGGGTGGCCAGGCGGGATGGGAAAGATGCCTGCCAGCCGCGGGCGACGCATGTCGAAGTCCACCAGCAGGACGCGCCGCCCCATCTTCGCCAGAATCGCCGCCAGGTTGCAACTGGCCACGGTCTTGCCCTCGCTCGGAATGGAACTGGCGATCAGGATTACCTGCGACCGTTCCTTGTGCTGGGGCGAATCCAGCATGGTACCCAGGCCCGCGAACGCTTCAACAACCTCGCTGAAGTGCTGCCGGATCGTCGCGGTCGCGATGGCCTCCCGGTTGGCTTTGCGGACATGCGGGACGACGGCCAGAAGCGGCACCCCTCTGCCCTCCAGGTCTTCCGGGCCAGCCACCCGGTCCTCCAGGAAATCAATGGCGACGACCAATCCCAGACCGCCCACTACCCCCAGCAGAAGCGCCAGCACCAGCGTGTTGAGCGGTTGGGGATGCACGGGCTTGCGGGGAGCCATCGCCTGCTCGACGATACTCACCGTCGCCGTGTTCTCGTCTGCCGCCATCCGGGCGTCCTGTATCCGGGTCAGGATGCTGCGGTACGATTGGTCCGCGGCATCGCGCGTACGTTCCAGCGCAGCCTGCCGCGTCCTGCTCTCCACAATCTGCATCTCAAGCTCGGCCGTCAGTTGAATTTGCTCGTCCTTCTTCTGAAGCAGCGTTGCCACCTCCTTGTCCTTCGCCTGCACCTCTGGATGCTTGAGCATAAACGTGGTCAGCAGGTTGTTCCGCTCCACGATGGCAACGACGAGAGCCCTGTTGAACTCCTGCAAGGCGGCGTCCACCGTCCTGCGCTGGCTTTCCAGCGCGTCGATGTGGTGTGCCTGCCTGAAGGCCAGCAGATCGTCATCCGCCTTGAGCAGTTGCTTGCGCTGCACGTCGGCTTGCTCCTCCAGCCAGACGACGGCGGCGTCAGAGGTTATGCGGTTTTCATCGTAGGCACTGGCTTCTGCCGCCTCGACGAACGCGTTGCACGCGGCGGACGCGACCATCGGGTCGGGGTGCTCGAATTCCACGCGGATCAGGCGGGAGCGGCGGACCTGCGTGACCGTCAAAGCCTTCTCGAAGCGCTTGATCCTTTTCTCGTGCCGGAGTTCCGGGCTGTCTGATGAGGCGGGAGATGGCCGTGCGAAGGCACCGGGAAGAGCGGCATCGAGACGCCCGAGGGCCGCCGTAAGCATGTCGCGTCCCTTGAACTTCTCGATGCGTGTATTGAAGATTTCGACAGATTGCAGGGCGCTGGCCGGATCTTCGATCACAGCGGCCTGCTGCGTGAGGAAGCGGGGACGCCGCACGCTCAACTCGATGAGGGCGGCCGCACGGTACACCTTCTCGGTGGCCTGCAGGTAGCTGATCGCCGCGACCACGGCGAAGACCAGCACCAGCGCCAGGACGCGCCATTTGCGCAGCAGGCGCCGGGGATCCAGCAAGGCCAGGCCGGACGGTGCGGCCCCGTAAGGATGTCCATAGTACAGGGATGCCCCATACAGCGCCGCCGATTTCTGCTCGGGGGATACTTCTTTACGCATAAGTTGTCACCTCATTCCACCAGCATCCAAAATATTGCTCACTTTAGACGCTACAACCCCCGATTGCTAGCCGAATATATTCACGAATTGACAAACGGTGAATTGACAAAGGACGAGGGGAAACCCTTCATGAGCAGTCGGCGGACAGTTGCATACTGCGTTCGCTTTCCCCCCCGCAGGAAACTCGAAGACTCCGACGGACGGAACGCCAAATCATTCCGAGCCCTGTTCCGGCGGGAGCAGGATGCTCCCGTCCCCTTGGCAAAATCCCATCTCCTTCTCAATCCAACGCAGCCATTCCTGGGTTTCAGGGGGCAGGTGTTCAGCGTGTTCATCGGTCAAGAGATGGTGCTTGCGTAATTGCAGGATCTCTCGTTCTTTCCAATTGCCGCCGTGGGATAACGAAACAGCCTAACACCTGGAAGTGCCCAGTTTCGTGAAAGCCGGACCGCAATCCGCTGGCGATTTGGTCTCGCAAAAGTAAAACCAGATAAGGTATGGTATGTGCCGATATCAACGATCATACACAGGAGGCAATCATGGCGAAGTGGACGATGGGATGCATGGCGGCAGCGACGATTACGGCAACCTTGCTTCTGGCGGCGATGCCGGCCGGTGCGCAGGAAAGCGACCATGCTCACCGCTGGCACATCAGTGTGATGGGCGGCGGGATCGATTTCGAGGGCGATGAACCCCTGGATGATGCTTTGCTGGGCGCATTGGCCCTCGGGTATGACCTATCCCCGCGCTGGACGTTGGAGGGCGTGATTGAGGTCTGCCCAGAGCTGGAAGGCAACGACCGCCGCGACTGGGCCACTGGCGAAAGCATTTCGCGCCTAAGCGAGGCTGCCGGCCGTGATCTTACTGAAACCTCCGCCCTGCGCTTCGCGGTGGACGGCCTGCTGCACCTTGCGCCTGGAGGCCGGTTTGATCCCTATCTGGCAGCCGGTCTGGGAATCGCCGCCTACGAGAATGATTTCGATGAGCGCTACGAGCCGCTCCTGCGGGCCGGTGGCGGCCTGTTTGCCAACCTTTCCGACCGATGGGCACTGCGCCTCGACAGCCGAGCCGTTGTTGCCGGTACCGATACTGAGGTCAATCTCGTCACGACGGCCGGCCTGGTCTTTAGTTTCGGCGGCGCGGCCGGTGCGACCGGTAACTCTGTCGCCGCTCCGGTGTTCGAGACGGTGAAGAAGTTCGTGCTGTACCTGAATTTCGATCCCGGCAAGGCGGAGATCAAATCGGAATACCGCTCGGAACTGGATGTG
>JFJP01027135.1_pt1 | contig 19566 bp, 27 predicted proteins | sample 431651 | NCBI WGS metagenome assembly JFJP01 (sample SAMN02602958, study PRJNA72255) | Microbial mat metagenome, whole genome shotgun sequencing project. | biome: fresh water; feature: sink hole; material: water; isolation source: purple microbial (photo- and chemosynthetic) mats found in...
TCTGAATCATGAAGAAAAAGACACAAAAGTTATTCCGTTATAGTTTTAAATAAAATTTCTTTATCAAGCCTCCAAAAAATTCAAACCAGTCAACAAAAAACGATAAAGCTATTGATCGATCATTTCTATTTTGTGTAATTTTTTTTTTTTTTTTATCTAAAATTTCTATTGAAAGACCCCAACAATCTCAAACAAATTTGAGCGACATCAACTCATGAAACTCACAAATGTGAACCAAAGAGTCAATTATTTAACAAATAAATATAGAAACTATCAGGGAGATATCATAAATGGCAAAAAGATTCATAAACTTGATGTTGATTTAGTTTTTTGTCGGGACAACAAAACGGAAATACTGAATATTGCAGAAATTTCAGCATCAAATTCTGATGATGAGCTGATTTTACGTTCAATTCCAGAACAAATCTTGCATATTTCAATTCACTTAATCCACAAAAATCGTAATGAAAATCAAAATGAAAAAGAGACCCCACCAAAAATGGAAAGAAGAGAAATATTCGAAGGGTTAGAAATGAACACAATTTTTCATCATAAAGGTCAATTTGAATTTGAATTTATGAAATTTTTTGTATAAATTAAACTATTTTTGTAATATAAAGACCAATTCGAATTTCATGATTTTTAATATCATTAGTGTGAAAAATAAAAATAATTTAGACTGAATAATAAATAAATGCGAAAACTTTAGATTTTTTTAAAAAATTAACCTTATATAACATGATTTTCATAAACTTAATTAAAAACTCAAACCAACAAACTGCTCTTTGTCTAAGTTTTTGTAATTTTTTGAATAGTTTCAGGGAATAAAAACCCTTCTATTTTTTTCTTATGTGCGTTTTCAGCTGATTTTGGCTCGCTAAAGTTAAAAACAAACTCTTCTTTTTTACAGTCTTTGAATTCACTCAAAATTTCTTTCATCCTATCTGAATAATTAAACCTTTTCATGAATTTATCTAGCCATCCTTTCGAAGCTTTAAAGTGGCTTTTATTTTGTGATAAGTTCTTCGCTTGTTGTTTGATGCAGCTTCTTGAAATACCCTTTTTATTTCTCCTAATTTCTTCCAAACACCATTCAAATAACAAAGCCTCCATCTCAGGGTCCATAGTTTTTCTTCCCCCTCCTTTTAAACAAAAAATCCATCTTTAATTTTTCTTTATAAACTAACCTTTTTTTCTTAAGGGACCAACTTTTAACCAGCGTTTCAAGTTTTTTATAGGTACTTTCAAAATCGTTGAGACTTCTTTCAGTTCTTTCCCCTCCTCTTCCATCATTTTTATCGCTTCTTGCTTCAATGGAATACCATAGGCTCGATAGGGCCCTCTTTTATAATTTTTTTCAGCTTTATATTCTCTTTTTTGGAAAAATAGAACAAAAAATTGATAAAAATTGCATGTGAAAAATTCAAAAGAAGAAAATTAATTATAAAATTCAATAAGAAAATCTATCGCAATTTCTTACTTGCTGCTTCTATTCGAACTTTCTACGTTTTTGAAGGATTCGCATAATGAAACGCATTGTGCAGATTCACTTAAAATTTTTTGTGGTTTAGAAGCTTCAAATGGATTTATTGCGTTGATTTCTTCAAAAAAGTTGTTTGATGCTTTCTTCTCACTGGTGCTTTTTTTTGAAGGCGAAATAGGGGATCGAGCCCCTTGGTTCTCGCTGCAGAAACTCTCATCAGATTCGTAGATTTTTTCGCCTTTTATATGAAATGTTTTTGGTAAGGGTTTTGGCGCTGAATAAAGGAAAAAACAAAGGAAATAATAAAGAAAAAAAAAGAAAAAAAGAAAAAAAACCGATTTTTTTAAAGTCTTCTCCTTCATAAACTTCATAATTTTCGTTTTTCTAAAGGGTATCAGAAATAAAATCAATTGAAAAGAAGTATTAATCATAATTTACAAAGCATTGCACGAAGAAGTTCTTGGAGAAATCTTCTAAAGAACGCTCATAGGCGAAATCACGCAATTTATCTATATTGTAATCAACTAAAATTCATAAAATTTACAAGAAAACACAAAGGAAACCATACTTGTGTTCTTTATAGATGTTAGAAAAGTGTCTATAATTCGATTATTTTCAGAGATTCTAGCTTCTAGCTCTGAATATTGGTAAAGTGCAGGCTTTAATTCGTTGGCTATGGCTTTAAAGTTTTTCCTAGAGACTTCGAATTGTCTTCTAAATTCTTCTAATTTTTGGCCTATGTTCATATAAATGGCTTATGGGTTCAAATTTTTATTTAGATTTTTGAGAAATAGTATTTTTATAAATTAGCCGATTTATCAGTCTTTTTTAAATTTTCAAAAAAAACACTCCAATATTTAAAAACAAAGAAAATTTTTTCTAAAGGCTATTTTCTCAAATCCACTTTCTTTAAAAATAAATAAATATATCTATTTTTCTTTAAATAGTTTCAATAATTTCGAACATTGCTTTTTTGAAAAAAATATTGAAAAGCATTGTTTTTAAGAATAAATTATTCTTTTAACAAAAAAAATTACAAAACCTTATTTTTTATTAAAACATAAAAGAAAATTTTAGACAAATTTATTGATTTTCAGGTATGTAGTTCAGAACAATGAGATTGGAGTGTAAATGCAGTTCCATGCCTTCATTTTCAAAGGTATTTGATTTCTCCATTGCAATGGCCGAATTATTTTGAAAATTTTCAGAGTTTTCCAGTGAGTTTTCTTCCAAAAAAATTGATAAAATAACATTCATTTTTTATTAAAAACCTGCATAAGAGCCTTCAACGCTAATTTATAATGGAATTCCATTTCTTGCTTCTCCAGTTCATTTTGTCCCTTTTCATTCAAACCTTCAAACATTTTGCAGTCGTCCAAATGTGCATTTAAAATCATATGCAATAGCTCTTTAAAACTGACGAAATTTTCTTTGCTTCTTATAAACAAAAGAAAGAAATTTTATCAATTTTTTCAAATAAGCATTCTATAGAATTTTTTGCATGAGTAAAAAAATAAGAAATTTTTAGTTAAACATTAGAGATCTATATCATATTGATGCAGAAATCATAAAGGTTTCATTTATTTGTGAAATATGAGTTATATTCAAGAAATAAGCCCCTAGCCTCTGAAACAAAAGAACCTTTTTTTATAGAAAACTTCTCATAAATTGATTCGCAACCTAAAAGAAATTCGCTTTTTTCGAATTTTCGCATAGAAGATTCTATTGCTTTTAAAAGGGAGCATCCTCATTTATAAAGGTTTCAAGTTCTTTTTTGCCGTTGAAAATTGAGATACGGGCTTTATGGGGGAGGGGAGGTTTCTGTGGAAGGCTTGGGAATTTTGGCATAAGACATTAATTTCGGATTAAGAATCAATTTTTGTTTCTTTGAGAAAAATAAATCAATTTTGAGTTTTTTTTTCAGAAAAAAAAATAAATTGTTTTTGACATTTTTTTTGCAATTTTAAAAAAAAAACTCAAAAAATTGACTTATTTTTTTCCCTTAACAATAAAACCATTACAAAACCATCATAATATAAAATATAACCTTCATTTTTCTTGAAACCCCTCCCCCTTTATCTATAATTTTTTTATAAAAACACATAAAAATTTTATTCCAATTCAACATCCTCAGCCATTTCTTTCACCCCTTCAATCATTGCATTATTCGGCGAGTCCATCTCTTTGTTTTCTTCCCCAGGCACTGGACTATACCCATTTTCTTCGACTTTTTCCTTTAGTTTTATCTGTTCTTCAATCTTAAGATTCAGTTTCTCAAAATCTTCAATTTCCTCCTCAATTTCTTCGATTTCATCATTAATCTTCGTATAAATCACAAGGATCAGTCTTACAGAGGTAAATCTATTAGGATATGGGAAAATCCGGCCTGCCACTCCGAAATAAATGACTTTTTCTTTCCTCTTTTATAAAATTTATCATAAATTTCATTATAAATCATCATTAGAAAGTAAAATTTCATTATAAATTTTATAATCTTTGTTATAAATTATTTACCATAAAGAAATTCTCAGCGTTTTCTATTATTAATGATCGAATCTTCTCAGGCTCCGTGTAATTAAAGAACATCGGCATGCCACAAAACTGGAAGTTTATTGGTAATAATTTCTTCATTTCTCTTATCCAAATCTCCATTTCTTTCTCAAATTCTCTGGAAATTGAAGTTTTTATCAAGAAAATATATAAAAATCAAAGAAAGAACCCTGGATCATAACGTCTTGTATCGCGATATTCAATCATTTTCAACAGAATTTCCAAATGTCTATTGGTTTTATCAATCTTTTGCATAATTAATTTCTAATGATAAAAACAAAACAAAATGAAGAAAAAAACCCTATGTTTCCATTTGGTTTCAAGGTTTGCTCCACTTCGAATTTTTGTGATTTCCACTTGTAATTCAAGCATTATGCTCGCCATTTTCCTCGAACATTCTTCGAAGGTTAAAGACTCGCCGAAACCTTTGGTTTCATAGAAAGGACCTAAATCCTCACGCCAGGCCTTGCCATCCTTTGACAGGAAGGGACCCCATTCGTCTTCATTGTGGAGGTTATAGTATATCGCATTTGGGGATTGGTATTGTAGGTTGGCCCAGGCATTTTTATGGTTAAAAATGATCTGATTTTAAGAAAATTACAAAAAAAATTTAAATTTTAAAAAAATTCAAATAACCTCAATAGACTTATAGGGTATTTCCACCCCCTTGATCCTCTGTCCATCAACATCAGAAAACAGTATAATGGGCTGCAATTTAATTAGATCTTTCTTTTTGCTTTCTTCTTCAACGATCTCCTTTTTCCTCCCTTCTAAGAAATTCGGCTTCTCGTTATTGATTTCTTTCTTCTCCTTTTTATTATCCTTTGAAAACCCACCGTATTTCGCATGTTTTCGTTTTGATTGCTTTTGGAAAAAATTCGGCAAATCACAAATGTCCATCAAAGGATCTTCTATTATTTCGATTAGTTCGTCTTTGTAATCTAGTTTTGCCTGTGCATCTTCTTCAATTTCTTGATCTTCATTTTCTTCATCGTGTTCAGTGATTTCGTTGTTCTTTTTTGAGGTGGTGTCTTTGGGATTTGAAGACTTATTTGACTTTTTTGTCGGACTTAGGTTTTTAAGGTTATCCAAGCCGAAATTTTCTGAAAAGAATTTTTTTTTTAAGAATAAATGAACAAAATTACTGAAATCCTTGAACTTCTTCGAGAAAAAGTTCTCCTCAGTGTTTTCTTTGTCCGTATTATACAAAAACGTCTTCAAATGTTCTTTTTGTTCTCTTTTTATCCTGCCTCTCAACTCATATTTTTCGTTCTTCATAGTCTCCCAAAACGTGATCACTTCTAAATTGCTATCAATCGTCATAACCCAGCAATGGAATTCCCTATAAACCCCTAATAAACCTTTATTTAAAAAGGAAAGTTCACGGTTTATTATGTCCAATAGTCCCCAAGCACACAAAAACACGATTTTGATTCAAATTTTCCGAGTTTTTTTTCTTTGAAACATTGCTTAAAAGGTCAGTTTTTTTTTCAAATTCACATCCCATAAACAGATTTGCCAATAAAAGCGCGTGGTCCTGAACGTTGCCTTTTTTTAAAGTCAAAAGGAAATCTGATGACATCCAGATATCATTGTTTTTCCTGGTTTCTTCAAAAAAGGGAATACAGCGAACGAAATGGGCTAATTCCCCATAGGTTTTCATGCGGAGGTCATTACGCAATTCTTCTTTTTTTTCTTCCTTTTCTATGTTCAGAAGATCAGAGGGATATTCTTTGTTATATTATAGTAAAATTTGAAAAATATTTTTTTTATAAAATTAACTCTCTTCTATTGTGTATCTCCCCATATACTTACTGACAAGATGCTGTCTCCCATACTGATCCTTCACAAACAAGCATTTCATAAAGATTTTCTGCATGTTCTTCTCCAAGCTTACCTTCGCAAAATTATTCTTTATCATATTTCCCCATTTAGAGAATAAATCAGATTCCATATAATCTCCATCCTTCACATCTTTATTCACAATTTCCGCGATCGCCTTTGGAAATTTATCCCCAGCATCATATTTCAATGTTCTTAAATCGATTTTTTCCGAAACATCAGGAAAGAAACAAATTTGAGCCACTATTTTTGTATTGGGAGAGTCCACAATTGCTGAAACAAAGTTCTTTGTTATAAGAGAAACACGGCACATGTTCTTTATCTTACGACCAGAATAGTATTCGTGATAGACTTTTTCCTCTTTGTTGGCTTTATCTAACTCGGAGAGTTTGAATTTAACGTACCCAATGCTCTCGTTGGAGCCATCTTCGTTCTCAATCCAGAGGTTGAAGACAATTTCACTGCGAGAGTTTAACTCTTCTTTTAGTTGATCGATTTTCTCCATTTTTTTCATGATTTTACCAGGCATTCTAAAGATTAGTTCCTATAAAGATAAATAAATTTTTGAATAACTAACAGAAACAGTAAAAAAAAAGGAAAGAAACTTCATTAAAATCTGGCTGATTGCTATCATAGAAGGTCTGTGTGAACTTTTCATTTCCTCCCCAATTGACCGACACAAAGCAATCGATCCCATTCCTGTCATCAGGCGCCATTACTGATTCTACCCTATTGATCAACACTATTAAATACCTCTCATTCTTCTTAAACCTGATAAGTTCCCCCTTTTGTTTGAACCTGGGCATTTTATTTAAATTGACCCTCCCTTCCACTGTAATATAGATCATATTTTTATCCTCTTGCAAAAGCTCATCATCTTCTTCCTCATCCTCCTCATCTTTTTCAGGATCATCAATCATAGATCTCCTCTCATCATCAAAGAAATCAAGAGCTTGATCATTCATTTTCTCTTCATCATCCAAAGCTTCATTCTTTAAAATAGGCTGTTCTTTATCTTTATTATCAGCTGGTTTACTGCCACTTAGTTTAAAAAAGAAATTATTGTCTTTATTGAAATCTTTGGCATCGTAAAGCTTTATTGTGGATTTCAAGTATAAAATCTGTGATATCCCACGAAGAGATACGCTTTTCATCACAGTTTTGGCAGTGGTTTGGAGCTTGATTAGGAGGAAATGATTCTCAAATTCATCTAAAGTACCACGGAAATGCATGTTGCCTTTGAGATCGTCATAGTTTGGATTGGGGTTTTTCTTTACGACTGAAGAATAAACTATTGGTTCACGAACTTCTTTTCTTGGAGTTTTATGGTAAAATTGAAAGGTTTAGTTTAGTTTTACGTTCGAAGAGTGAGCGATAAACGGGAATTTAGGGCTGTGCCGTTTCTGTGCACGAAATTAAAACCCTTCCAGTCATTAAAAGAAACTTTCCAATCCCAAATCTCTTGGAAATAACCAGTGAAATAAACTCTGCCCAACACTAAAAAATTTAATTAATATACAAATTTGATAATAAATCAATTTGAAATAAGAATTTCTAAATGATTCAAAAAGTAAAAACCCACCTTTTTTATTATGTGACCCCACTAATTTAATAGACACAGCTTTTGTGATACTATCATTAGCCATATTCGCCAAAGAAATCGAATACTTTCCCAGAAACGTATTCACCCTCCATTTATTATATGACCACACCTGAATGGTGAGACTTTCTTCATTCAACATATTATATGATGCCCGATATTCATTCTCATAATTAACAAGAACATTTCTTAATTCCCCATGTTCAACAGCCTTCAATAACTCCGATTTAAACCTCAAACCAGACGTTGTTTGAATGTATTTGGTTTGTCGTCCCAAAGCAGTGACATAAACCTCTTTTTTCATATCTTTTCCAATGATGAACTGAAGAAAAATTGTCAAAAAGTCCTTTTGGAGATTATGGAATTTAATATCCCTGATTTTAACAGAAAAACGACGCAATAAATGGTTTTCTATTTCGTTTATTGGTGGGACTTTAACTTTTTTGAGACGTTTCTTATCCTCTTTTTGCTCTTCGATAAGAGCTTTTTTTATTTCGTTGAGGTCTTTATCTTTAAGAAATTTCTTGTTGGCTTCTGAAACGTCTTTTTCATTGGATTTTTTGGAAAGTTCTACCTCTTCTTTCTTTTTGGATTTAGAGTCTTTTAACTTTGTTTGTTTAGATTTTGGATCTTGTTTTTGGGAGAAAAACTCATTTTTGTAGGATTTACCCTCCTCTTTCATGAAGATAGTCTGCTCTTTAAAGAAAAAATGAGGGTTTACAGGGTATTAATGGGGTTTGAAGGGGTATAAACCTTTTTTCTCCTTGAAGCTCCCAAAATAATCATCAGGTTCTTCCATTTCTTTTGAATCTGAATTTTTTCTCATTTTATTATTTTTTTGGAAAATTAGCAAATGCGAACAAAAAAACAAAATTATTTTGTCAAAATTAAATTTTATTTTCAAAAAATACAATTTTTATGCAAAGGAAAAATTAATTTTCCTTATTCAACTTCAAAAATTCCAAAAATCAACTAAAACAAAATTTTTTTCTTAAAAAAAAATCAACTAAATTTTTCATAATTTCTCAAAAATAACTCTAATATTCCTCTCGACCTTATTCTTGCAAATCAAGCAAACCTTGAACGACAGAGACAAAACGATCTTATAATGGCATTTCGAGCAGACAGTGAGATGTTTACATGGCATATTGACAATCTCCCTTCTATTTTGTGAGCAAATCAAGCAAGCTGTTTCCTTATTGCTTTTTGAGCTCATTTCCATAATTTTAGCAAAGAAATGCTTTTCTTCAAATTCACTTTCCAATTTATTGACTTTTTCTTCTAATTTTTTATTTAAAGCCAATTGTGTCTCCATTTCTTCACTGATCACTTTATTCTTCTTATGGAACTGATCGATTTTTTCATCCAATTTTTGATGTTCTTCTGTCAATTCCCTGATATTCATCTCTTGTTCTTGGAAGTTGCTCAATAGCATTTGATTTTCTGCGTCTTTCATTCTTTTCAAATCATTGAAACTTTTATTCAGTATTATTTTTTCTTGATCAATGATCAATTTGAATTTCTCTCTGGCTTCCTTCACATAGAATTCTCTACTGGTCTTAATCTTTTCAATCTTTTCATTAACATTTCTGATTTCCCCTTCTATTTTCGTTTTTCTATTTATCAGATCTTCCAATAGTTTCTCTGAAGCTTTGATATCAATTTTTTTTTCCGTGATGAATTTATCATAAGAGTTCTCTTTTTCCTTCAATGCCTTTTCTAATTTCTTCTGTTTATTTTGCAAAAGGTGCTTCGTCATTATTTTCTCAAAATATATCTGATTCTCAATTTCATTCAATTTTGGCTGGTTCACGAATTTCTCTATGTATTTATTCTCGCTAATACACCTATGATTGCTTTCGATAGAGGAGGACTCTCTTACCTCAGTTTCATCCAAATGAAGCCAACAACTCTCTTCTTTGAAAAGATCTTGGTTATCAATAATAAACGCATTCTTTTGTAAAACATTTCTTGAAAGCACCAAAACTGCTAAATGACTGATTTTTGATAGCAATTGTCCTATAAACCTTGTGTCTTTTGAGACTAAAATCAAGATTTCTTGTGTGTTTTCCACAATGCCTTTGGAGTTATTCACAGCGACAGTGACCCCATCGCTAAGATTTTTCAACAGGATTGATAGGTTTAATTCAGCATGTTGTGTGTTTTCGTTCAGAAAGAACTCACCACCCAAATAAATCTTATATGATTGTTCATTGAGTTTCTCATTGATGAACCCCGAAAATTTGTTCAAAGGAAGGTATTCCTCAAAATCAAACCAATTCACCTTGAATTTAAACAAACCTTTTTGGATCAAAATCATCTCAAATCTATCGAAATTCGGACCTCTGAACTGGAAATTAAAGACTTCTGAATTGATGGAATTGTTGATTTCATTCAATTTCTTGACTAATTCTTGATGGATTTCTTCTAATTCCTTTTTAGGTCTATCATATTCTAATCGTTCCTGATCAGTTCTTCTTTTGAGAACGGCTTTTCTTCGTTTGATTGCTAAGACCTCATGTTTATGCTTCTCCCACCAATCTATTTGATCTGATTTATATTTACCCTCCACCATTCTTTCTTCATTTGGACCATCTTCATCTTTTTTTTATTAAATTATATAAATTATTTTAGATAAAAACAATATATTTCCATATATATTACTTCTTATTATAAAGAAATCGTTAATTGAAAGGTCCAGTTCTTTACCAGGAGTCACATTATATTCACATATGATTTCATGATCGTTTTTGTGCTGTTGGTTCAAATATTGATGCGCCCAATAGAAACGACAGAAGTAGACTTTTTTGTTCTTGAGGGCTTTGCAACGGTTCACGTGGGATTTATAGCGCTCATATGTATTAACTGCATGAATTGGATCGGCTGGACAAATGAACAAGCAGGATTTATCACCATATTCGGAGACGGTTGATGAATTTAAACTCATTTATTGCATTGGAGGTTTTTAATGATTTTTTTAAAAGAATTGTTATTTTTGGAGTTTTGGCCAGGAATTTGCATAATTTTTAAAGGTTCTTTGTCCAATTTTTAAAGCTTATTTTTTTTTTTAACAAAAAATGAAAAACAAATTTTTAAACAAAATTTAAAAAATCAAACTAAAAAAAAAAAAAATTATTTTGCAAAAAAATAATAAACAAAAAAAATTACGTTTAATAAAACCAATCATTTAATTTTCAAAGAAACATGAAATCCAGCAAAAACAATGGAGAGACAAAAAAATCTCACGATATATTCGGGTTTTATTTTATATTAAAACATTAACTTATCATTTTTCTATAGAGATTTCTTAAGCTTCTTCCGTTTTGAGCCCAAACACTCACAAAAAGTTATATATTTTTATATAATCATTAGTAATTTTCTTTTTTTAAAGGAAAAAAAAATTTTGGTGCTAGATATTGATGAAACCTTAGTCCATAGTTCCTCAGATAATCCTTCAAAAGGATTCGATTTTAATGTGACTGTAAACAAATTCCTGACATAATTTTTTAAAAATACGATAAATTTTACTAAAAACAGACAGTTGTTTCAGGTGTTATCTCTAAATTATACGTGAAAAAAAGGCCAGGATTAGATGAATTCCTTAAAGGAATGAATCTGTTTTTTGATATTTTTACATATACTTCAAGTATGAAGGAAGTACAAAAAGAATTATTTTTTGAAAATTTTATTAAATTTTCTATATTTTTTATAGTATTCTGATCAAGTGATTGAAAATATAGATCCTTTTGGCACTTTAATCAAAAAATCTCTCTGTCGACATAACTGTGTATATGCCAACGGAGTTTATATCAAGGATTTATCAAAACTTACAAAAAAACTCAAGGATATTATTATCATCGATGTAAAGAATTATTTTTAAAATATATCAAAAAATAATAAAGAACTCCAAAACAGCATTTCTCTTGCATAAGCCCAATGGTATTTTAATCACCCCATTTTACGATGATCCTAACGATCATGAATTGAAAAAACTACATCATTTCCTCAAATTTTTATCAAATGTTTATGATGTCAGACCTGTAGAAGAATGGAGAAAAAACTTTAACTATTCTAATAAAATCGAATATCTTGACTATCGTAAAGAAAAACAAATTTATCTCAATGAAGTCTCACCAAGAACTGAACGTGAAGAAAATAAGCATCTCTGCAGCTTTGCAAGCCAAAAAAAAGAAATTGGTTCAACAGAAGAAAAAAAAATTATCTCTTATTTTCAATAAATTTTGTATACTAAAGAAAAAATGCCAATGGAAGATGAAGATTGTGAAGGGGAAGAAATTAAAAAAATAGATAATTTTAGTGAATATAGGGGTTTGCAAGAGAGTTTTAAGAGTGAAAGGAGCAAAAATAATGAAACTACCAATAGTTTCGCTAAAATTAAAAAGGATTTCCATGAGAAGAAATCCAAGATTCTGAAGAAAGATCAAAAACAAATGATGGTGATGCACGATTGCTGAGGAGTTATGATTAATAATAAGATTATTCTTGTTTACTATTTTGCTTTAGTTATTCCAAAATGAATAAATAATGATTTTTAATAATTCAATATAAAGAAACAGTGATAATTTTTAGATCATTCGCCCTTGTTATAATAACAAAAAAATTAATAATATCAAAAAAAATAATTACAAAAAAAAATTAATAATTACAAAAAATTTCTTACCAAATCCTTCAACATCTCTTCAAATATCTTCTTGGAATTTGAATTTGTTCTATTTTCCCCTTCATCTCCAACAGTTTTTGCATGATTATTTGAATTTGTGGTCAAAGGAAACAAATTATCTATTATTTTTTCGCCTGCATTCTTAAAAACTCTAACCACAAAAAAAAATACTAAATAAATTAATATTAAAAAAAAAATTAGCATTACTTATGACCATTTTTTTCAGGAATCATCAAATCAGGATTGAAATTTAATTTATTGAAATTAGGAAATGGATTTGGAAATGAAGAATTGTTAATATTCGGAAAATTTTTGGTTGTTTGTGGAGAAGTAAACATAAAATTGGGGTTTGTATTAGGATTGGGAGGTCTTTTTTAAATATACAATTATTTTTCAGAAACTTCATAGATTTTTTACGCAAAAGGATTATTCATTGGATTAAACATAAAAGAGGGAGTAGGAATAAATTGAGATTTATGATTGTTTGCATCAATTTTTTCTTTTAATTCTGATTAAATTTGAAAATAAAACGATATAGATTTTAAAAATGACCATTTTTCATTGAGGAGAGAAATTCAAATTGTTTGTTTTCAAGATTTTTCATAAATATTTTAGATTCCAAAGACTGAATTTTATGCTTCATATACTCGATTTCTTTTTGTTCTTTGTTCTTTTTATTTTCATGCATTTTTTGGATTAAAGAGTTAATCGTTTCAGTTTGATTTTTCACGCATTTTTTTAAAGCAACATAAGCAATCAAATCATTTTTTTGTCGGTCCATTTTTTTTTTAAATAAAATTTGTGGGGTTTCATAATTGAAATTGTTCATTGCTATGAATATGAATAATTTATTTTTATTTTTATTTGTTATTTAAATGTTTTATACAGTGAAAATCAAGTGGGGGTAATTCCGTTTTTAAATGCTATAATAATTCTTTTGAAATCTATGAGATAAAAGGAAGAAATTATACTCGGTGAGATTTGTGGGGATTATGATTCGATTTTTCACTAGGAAGAGTTGGAATGGAAAAAGTTGGAATGGAAGTAGAATGGGGAACAGTTTCTGTTTTCAACAACTTTATCTGTAAAGTAATGGAGTTATGAGAGATTTAATCACGTACTTCAAAAGGAATTTTTTTAGAAGAAAGCAGTGGGGAATTCATTTTGGTTTCAGGAGAAATAAATTATAAATTACATTATGTTTAAAAATAATTAAAATAATGAAAAAAAATTAATAATTTTTAAAAATTAAAAAAAAAATTTGTTTTTTTTAAAAAAATCACCCAAAAAAAACTGAAATTTGATTGTTTTTAAATATTTTTTTTTGTTTCTCGTAAGGAAAATTATTATAAAGTTTCATTTGTTTTTATTTGGAAAAAATAAAATAAATGGTTTGCAAAATATACTCGCATATCGATATATAATGTGGTGGACTCGATATTTGCACATACATAGTCATATTCGGCCTCAAAATAAACTTCATCAAATATTCAATATCTGGTTTATTCAATTCAAATATCATCCCCACTTTATAATCAAAATAATCCGAGTCTTTGGTTTGTGACACAAATTCTTTCAATGAGGTCAATTCACAAGAGTCTGGGAAATACCGTTTTAAATATGAAGGATGTCTTAAAATTTTTGGATTGAGAGCGAAAATATCAGTTCTTAATCTGTAATCTTTCTTTATTTTCCATTTGAATTTAAAGATCTTGCTGTCACATTGCTTTAGATTGAAGAATTTTGTAATTAATAAAGGCAAATAAACTGGAAAACTCAGTTTTTCATCGAATAACCTTTAAATTATTTGAAAAAATTATTAAAATTTCTTATTGATTTTCAATAAAACTTCATTTCAATTTCAGCCATAACATTCGTGAATGGTGTGCTATTATAATTGATGATCATCTCTTGTTTAAGCTGAGATTTGGGTGGAATACTTCCTATGTTTTCATCGTTATTATAATCATTCTCATTCTCATTTTTCAACCATAAACTATAACCTTAATCCCCATAAATTTAATCAAAAATTTAGAAAATCAAATATAAATAAAAACTGTAATCTCCCGTATATTCTACTGAAAAATAATCATAAGCATATTTTGTTTTATTTCCATAAAAAATCGCCATTTTTAAGAAGTTTTTCGAGCTGGGAATATCAAAAAATGACGATGTAACAACTCCCACTTGCAGATTCTGTATCTCATACAAAGGACACTTGTTTTTGAGACAAGCTTGTTTAAATTTTCTTAAGTTTGATGGATTTTCACGAATAAACTCAAAATCAAATAAAAAAGGATCATAAATGATCAATTTTCCAGGAGTTTTCCTTTGTGGATCTTTTAGGACTTTATTCTTAAAAGGGAAATCTCGAACTGATATTGTTGAAACACCTAGAATAAAAAGTTTATCGAATTTGAATTTTTTTTTAAAGGACTTAAATTTTCAAATCGTTCTTCAAAAACGTCACTTTCTGGAAACATATAACCTTTTTGCACATTGCTAACGTTAATGTTATTAGAATTATTGGAGTTATGTCTTATCTTGCTTTGATTGTTTTTGGGACTCTTGATGTTGTTGTTGGGATGTGCAATGTTTTCTGTTTTTATGAGGTTTTCTCTTGGATTTTCAAACGTGATCCGTTTGCTTTCGATCACTTTTTGATCATTAAAATTAAAGTTTCTTCCTCTTGATTGCTAAAGATCAACAAAAATTTAAAAAAAAAAAAATTCTCATAAAAAATCTTACATCACTGACAGGCATTATTTCAGGATTACCATGAAAATCTTGAAATTCATTGGGCTTTTTAAATTTTGAATCTTTTGTCAACGCAGATTTTTTCATTTCATTGTTGAATCCAGACGATTCCTCCATACTTTTCTTCATATTTTTATTTGATTTCTTGCTAAATTCATCAAAATCCTTATTGTTTGATTTCGCCCATTCGTCATTTTTTTGAAAATTCTCAGATGAAATGACCTTTTTTCCGAATTTCTTATCCTCTACAAACCCGCTGCCAAAGGCATTAAAATCCTCTTTATGATGATTGGGTTCTTGGAAATTTTGAAAAGCGAATCCCTGTTCAGGCGCCACTTCATTACCTCCAAAAGTTCCGAATTCATTTGCTTCTGGCTTTGAAAATTCTTTGAAATTGAAATTATCTTGAGGTTCTGGAAAATTATAAGGTGAGCTTTTTTCAATGTTTTTTTTCTTCTCTATATTTGGAGTTTGTTTTGTGTTCATGTTAAAGGTTTTTTGAATTTTTTCTTTAGATTTTAAGAGAAATCGTTTGTATGAATCATCAGTGAATCTTTTAAGCAAAAGGTTGATGTCTTCTACTGTAGAGAAGATGAAGTCTTTTTCCTCCATCAGTTTGAAGTTGTCGGTCTCAGTGAAAAGGTCTGGGTTTTGAAAGGCTTCTTGGATTATATTCAAATACTTTTTGTCAAGATCAGCCAGTTCTTTTTCGATTTGAAACAATGCTAAATATTAATTTTTTCATAAAAGAACAAAATTTATAAAAACGAAATTATTTTTATACATTCGCTCATAAAATCCGAAGGCTCATCATTTATCAAAACTGTTTCCTGCAATAATTCAATGATTTCCCTGAGTTTGTCTTGAATTTCTAAAAGAAAAACAAAAGATTATGTATGTGTGAGTTTTAAATTGATTTTCACCTTTTTTTTCTCTTAAAAGCTTAGTTTTATCTTGATCAGGATTGCCGAATCCTGATGGAGTTGATTGTTTTGGAGGGTTTTTCGTCGACTGGACATTGTTATCAACAACAGGTTTTTTTTTTTTTGGAGGTGGGATAAAAAAAATGAATTCATCTGGCTTTGGGAAAGTCACTTTGCTTTTGAGCAGATTATCATAGACTTCAGAAAAAGCTGTTGGGTTTTTATCATCAGATTTGAACTTTTTCTGCCAATGGTAAATGCATTCAAGAGCCAATTTTAAATAAACGATCCCCAAATCAGGATCTTCATTTTATTTATATATATTTTTGAATTCCTAAAAATTAATTTTTTACCTTTTCCTCCAAAAATAGAATGTCCTCTATCACCATCAGGATTTTTGGCTTCAAATTTTGCGAGTTCTCCCAATTTTTTCATGATGCTTCTGTCAGTATTTAGAGCATTTGCCAATTGAATTGAATTGGTGTCCATGCATTCTTTTAACATCTTTAATGATTTTTTATTTTTTTTTCATTTGCATTTTGAAAATTTAAAAAAACTTGCAATGCTAAAAAAAATCTGATGGGAGGCTCTTTTGATGATTTGATTTCTTTTGGAGTCTTCAATGTGCTTGAAACTATTGAAAGCATTGCTGCGATAAAAGTCCTAAGATTTAAAAAGAACACTTTTTTAAATAAAGAATTAAAAGTTTTTTTACATGTTTTCCTTCTTGATTTCTTGAACGATTGAATGGATACTGGCATCAAAATTGTCTTGGGTTGAGATTGCTTTGGAAATCAGGTTCGTTGCAGCATCGTTCATTTTAGACATTGTTGATTATTTGAATAAAATTTAATGTTAAAACTAATACTATTGTTAAATAATTTGAATTAGAAAAATTCTTGGAAATTAACTACTCTTGTTCATAAAATTAATAAATTTATGTAATTGAACAAATTTTTTTCTTAATAAATTTCTTTTTATAATTGCAAAAATTATTTCTAATTTTTTTTTAAAAGCTTGGAGAAAACGCTTTCATCCATCATTCATTGTTTGTTCCCTCCCATCGACATTTTTAAATTAATAATTTAAGCCTCTTATAATTTTCTGGTCTCAATATTTTCTATTTTCTTTTAAGTTGATTTCTCAGATAAAGTTGTTACAAATCACAAGTCACATAAAACCTAATATTCAATTCAAAGCAAATCAGCAAAATTTTTTTGCTGCTTTTGTTGTTTATACAGATTCAAATGAATAAGACACAATTGCTCTCAAACAAATTATTAAAGAAAAATATTCAAACTGATTAGCACTTTTAGCTTTATAAGGTTTTGCTCTTGTAATATATTAAAAGAAAAATTATGAGAATTATTATCAAAATGGTTTCTCAATAATGTTTTTCTTACAAACATAATGCATTGCCAATATTCATTACACTGTTTTGATGATTCATTAAATTGGCGTTAGTATATTTTAAGAAAAAAGAAAAAAAATTTTTTTAAAGCTCAATTTTGCTGAAATTTTTTTGATTTTTTATTTATTAATAAAAAATAATTCATTTAATTGCTTAATTGTGTCCTCTGGGCCGTTCACAGTATGTCCTTTGACTTTTGGATGAGAAAAAATCTCATAATCATTTCCTCCCTTTTCATAAATAATTATTGATTCAAGAAAAAAAAAATTTTACTTGGAATGTTTTATCTCCAAAAAAATGAATTTCTTCAAAATCATTCAAATATTTCAAACAGAAGGATTTATCCCATCCAACTGGCATAACGTCAAAACTGATTTGTCCTCCAATCGAATAATGAAATGGCAGATCAGGGAAATTATCCTTTAGAGCTCTAATGAATTTTTCCCTAATTTTGAATTCCTTGATAAAATTTAAATTTTAACAAATTAACAAAAAATATTGAACTTTATCATAAATTTCAAAAGCATCTCTCTCTTCTTGTGAGCAATTTCGCCCTATTGGACTAACATTTATCATTCCATTTCTATATTCAATGAAAGTTCCCCTAGATTTTTGATTTTTTGTGAAAGGCTTATTAAAAAACTGAAAACCTTTTGATTGGGATATCGATTTCAGCTAAATATTTTAAGCAAAAATTCACAAATCGCTTAATATTGTCGTTTCCTAATTTTTCCTTCAAACTCTAAGAAGAATCATTTAGAAAAAGAAAAAAATTTTTCCAAAAATTTACAGTTTTGTCATGAAAAACTCCATTCTTCAAGGTATATAAGCCGTTTTCAGTAAAAGTCCAATCAGATTGATACACGGCTATATTTAAAAATCAATTTATTGGTTTAAATTGATTTTTACTTTCTCCTAATTGTTCCAAAGCTTTTGGAAAATCAGAGCCTCCTATGAACCCAACACACACAATTTTTTTCAATTCATTTAAAGTCTCAATCATATTTTTTTCTATTTTCTTTGGAATAGATTTTAAGTATTATGAAAAGCAAAAAGAATTTTTCACATTTCTGGGCTTGGTTAAAGTGCCATCAACATCAAAAAGAATGATGGTTTTGTGAGCTTTTTCCATATCTTTTTTCAGAAATAATTTTTTTATTATATTCACATTCACATTTTTAAAAAAGTTTTAGTCTGGAAAAATTAAAAATCAAAAAAAAACTCATGAATAATAAAGATTAAAAAATTAAATTATTCATTGTTGAGATCCAGAATATTGTTTATATTGCTTTCATATCCCTTCAAATAATCAGCTGGCAGCTTATTTTCAACTAAATATTCTCGAATGGTGATCAAATGTTTTTTTAAATTTTTCTATATAAAAAAATTTAATAATTTGATTCTGTATTCTTTATTAAAAACCTCATTATTTTTCCCCTTTAACCCAAAAATTACTGCCAAATCACTTAATTGTTCTTTATCCATTTCTTCAATAGCTTCAAGCTTCTAAATAAATTAATTAGTTGCTTATACAAATCCAACCAAATTTTGACTTTTAAAATAGGTTTAGTATATTTCAAAATTTCATAATTTTTCTTTTTTTCTTTGTCAATATTATTGATATTTGAATTGAGGGAATGAATGAAAAATTGAGATTCCTGATTATCAGAAACACCTTTACTATCTTCTTCAAGTATGATTGGTTGAGAATTGCTTTCTCCGATTTTAAGAGGTTGAGAGTAGTTCATCTCAAACAAGCCAAAATCTACTTTATCAAAAATATTTCGCGCTAAATCAACGACACTATTTTTAAGCCAACCTTTCTCCAAATCATTATCAAGTGATTGATTTAGAAACTCATCGATTTTTGAGAATGAAATTTCTTGTTTATTAACTGAATTTTTTTCTTGCCTATCATCAAAATTTCATTATTTTAATAAAAAATTATGGTATTATGGTTAATACAAGAACATTGATTGCTCACATTCTGAAATTAGATCTAAAATCTTCGTTTTTTTTAAATTTAACTCCTTGATTTGTCCTTCAATCTTGAGTAATTCACCTTTGAGGTAGCTTAACAAATCGGATTTTGTCATATTCTTTTTAGCTTTATTAGGTCATGGAAGCAAAAACAAAAAAACAATTAAACTTTTGGAAGCTGGCTTGAAGAATTGTTTTTAGAATCATTGAAATTTGTCAAATATGAGCTTATTTTTTCTTGCTTTTTGCTTCTTTATTTTTTTATTTCGTTTTAAAAATATACTTAAATTTTCATACTTTTTCTTTGGTTGCATTTTTTTTATATTGAAAGAGAAACAA
>JFJP01001930.1_pt1 | contig 19565 bp, 14 predicted proteins | sample 431651 | NCBI WGS metagenome assembly JFJP01 (sample SAMN02602958, study PRJNA72255) | Microbial mat metagenome, whole genome shotgun sequencing project. | biome: fresh water; feature: sink hole; material: water; isolation source: purple microbial (photo- and chemosynthetic) mats found in...
GTGGCGATCATCGACGCCACTCTGGAAGCCGACACAGCGAAGTCCATGTGAAACAGCGCCATACGACGGTGCGCATCCGTGAACGGCTGCGCGCAGCGATGCCGGGCGAATTTGTAGATCGGCTTCGCGGTAGGCGGCAAAGCAGGCTTTCGGTAGCAGTAGCTGGACGCCGCAGCCGGGTAACAGGCGTATCAGATTGGGCGTCATTTGGTTGCGCCATTGTTCCAGCGCCTGTTCTCTGTCCACCGTAATATGACCAGTGTGGCCATGCGCCAGTTGCCAGCGGAACAGCGGCATCCCGCGTGGCACCACCAAAGCAGCCAGCACATGACGGATGTCGGTCAGAAACGGCGCGGTTGGCAGCGGGTTTGATGGAGTGCGAACTGGGGCGGCGCTGAGCGCGGTATGTGTAAGTTGTTGCAGTAATGTGTAAGTGTCCACGTGGCTACGTGGCAGCTGATCGATCGCATACAGCGTCGGCACGATTCCTGTCAATACCTCCGGCGCTAGGATGTGAGCATGTAGATGAGTGTTAAGCGTTACCATCACATCGGCCGGAATTGGGCCAGAGCCAATCGAAAAACGCATCCATACTAACAGTGGTATACCGATCAGCAGGTAATCATATTGTTTGCCATGATACTCGATGCTGCTCGATTCGCTGTAGGCTTCGATCACATCCATCAGCGCATCGTAGGAATTGGGCTGTGTTGGAAACAGTTGTTCCAGCGCGCTATCGATCGGTTCCTGATGTTGCGCCTTGAAGTGCTTGTTGAGCAAAACTTCAATATCGCGTTCCCATGAACGCTCTTCGAGATGGCTGGAAGCTTGCGTCAATGCCTGTGCCAGTTTGGCTAGGCGGTGGCTATCGGTAGAAAATTTACGCGAAGGTTTTTTTGACGGGGCGCATAGTAGATAAAGTGGGTGGGGGCTGACAACATAGTCAATATCTTATTGCGCGACCGTAGCAGATGCGCATTGCGCATCCTATGCATCAGAGGGCAACCGAGATTATCACATATTCGTCTATTTAAATATGCTACGCTTTCTGCGCTGCCTTCTGGCCCACGACCGCTTGCTGAGAGTTTCAACGATTCTGAGGCAGGAAGACTGCAAGTTTGTATTGTAGGGCATTTCTGCGAGCGAGCTGCAGGAATGACAAGCGCCGGCAGTGCCGGCTCTTGTCATTCCATCCAGATTAGTTGCAAACTACTTGCAACTAATCACCTGGCGCCATCACGCGCAGAAGATGATACCAGGCAGGCCGATTGTTATGTTGCTAGCAACTGGCGCAGCACGAACGGCAGAATGCCGCCGTGTTTGTAGTAATCGACCTCGATCGGTGTATCTATACGCAGCAGGACTCTGACTTTCTTGATTTCGCCATTGGCGAGATGGATCACCAGGGTAGCATCTTGCCGTGGCTTGATTTCGCCATCGATGCCCCTCAGGTCGAAGGTTTCATTGCCGGTGATGCCCAGCGTTTGCACGCTGTCGGTGCCGATAAATTGCAGCGGCAACACACCCATGCCGACCAAATTGGAGCGGTGAATACGCTCGAACGAACGCGCAAACACAGCCTTAACGCCCAGCAATTGGGTGCCCTTTGCTGCCCAGTCGCGCGACGAACCTGTACCGTACTCTTCGCCGGCAAACACCATGGTTGGTACTCCATCTTTGATGTATTGCATTGCGGCGTCATAGATCGACATTTCTACACCGGTAGGTTGAAATAGGGTAATGCCGCCTTCGACCCACGAGCCGTCCGGTGTTGGTGGAATCATCAGGTTCTTGATACGAACGTTAGCAAACGTACCTCGCATCATGATTTCGTGATTGCCGCGACGCGAACCGTAGGAGTTGAAGTCTGCCTTCAACACGCCGTTGGCGCTCAGCCATTTACCCGCTGGGCTGGATTCCTTGATGGAACCGGCTGGCGAGATGTGATCGGTGGTGATCGAATCGCCGAATACGCCCAGTGCGCGCGCGCCGGTGATGCTGGTCGCAGCCGCCTTCGGTACCATGGTGAAGTCACGGAAGAATGGTGGCTCAGCGATGTAAGTCGATTTCGGCCAGTTGTAGACTTCGCCGCCGCCGGCACCCTTGATAGCTTCCCACAGCTTGCCTGGTGAACCCTTGACGTCGGCGTAATTAGCCTTGAAGACAGTGGCGTTCATCGCAAACTTCATCAGCTTGGCGACTTCTTGCGAAGTTGGCCAAATATCGCCCAGATAGATGTCCCTAACTTTCCCAGTCTTGCCCTTGCCCTTGCCGACAGGCTCAGTCATCAGGTCGCGCGTTATGTTGCCGGCGATTGCGTAAGCTACGACCAGCGGTGGCGATGCCAGGAAGTTGGAGCGGATGTTCGGATGGATCCTTGCCTCGAAGTTACGGTTGCCGGATAATACGGCCGATGCCACTACGTCGTTCTTGATGATGGCTTCGTTCATCGCAGGACTCAGGTCGCCGGCGTTGCCGATACAGGTTGTGCAACCGTAGGCAGTCACTCCGAAGCCGAGTTTTTCCAGGTACGGCAGCAGCTTCGCAGCTTCCAGGTATTCGGTGACCACGCGTGAGCCAGGTGACAGCGAAGTCTTAATGTGTGTAGATACCTTGAGGCCAGCTTCGACCGCTTTCTTGGCCAACAAACCAGCCGCTAGCATGACGCTTGGGTTGGATGTGTTGGTGCAAGAAGTGATGGCAGCGATCAGGATGTCGCCGTTTTTTAGCTTGACGCCGTCAGTGGTGGTATAAGTCGCATCGAGATCTTCGATCCTCTTGTTGAAGCCGTTTTCTGCGATTGGCTTACCGAAGAGTTCGACGAAATTGGCTTTGACGTGGCCGATTTCGATACGGTCTTGCGGACGCTTTGGGCCTGCCAGCGATGGCGTAACCGTACCCAGATCGAGTTCGACGACAGTGGTGTACTCGATATCGCCAATCTTTGGAATGCCGTATAGATTTTGTGCCTTGAAGTAGCCGGCGAATGCATCGATCTCCGCTTTGCTGCGGCCAGTTCCCTTGAAATAGTCTATAGTTGCATCGTCAACCGGGAAGAAGCCCATGGTGGCGCCGTATTCCGGAGCCATGTTGGCAATAGTGGCTCGGTCGGTCAGGCCAAGCGAGGCAGTACCTTCGCCGAAGAACTCGACGAACTTGCCGACGACTTTTGCTTTTCGTAGAAGTTCGGTAATGGTCAATACCAAATCGGTTGCAGTGACGCCTTCGCGCAGCTGGCCTGTAAGGTTGACGCCGACCACGTCTGGTGTTAGGAAGTAAACCGGTTGGCCCAGCATGCCGGCTTCCGCCTCAATCCCGCCCACGCCCCAGCCGACTACGCCGATGCCGTTGATCATGGTGGTGTGCGAATCAGTGCCGACCAGCGTGTCTGGATAGTAGACAGAATTCTTCTTGTGGACGCCGCGCGCCAGGTATTCTAGGTTGACTTGGTGGACGATGCCGAAGCCCGGAGGCACAACGCCAAACGTATCGAATGCCTGCATGCCCCATTTCATGAACTGGTAGCGCTCGTTATTGCGCTGAAATTCCAGTTTCATATTGAGGTCGAGGGCTGTCTTTTCACGGAAATGGTCGATCTGTACCGAATGGTCCACTACCAAGTCAACCGGCACTAACGGCTCAATGCTCTTGGCATTCTTGCCCAGCGAGGCGGCAACGTTGCGCATGGCAGCAAGGTCGGCCAGCAGTGGCACGCCGGTGAAGTCTTGCAGTATGACCCGTGCTACGACGAACGGAATTTCGTCAGTGCGGGCTGCGGTTGGTCCCCAGTTCGCCAGTTGCTTGACGTGCTCTTCAGTGACCTTCTTGCCGTCGCAGTTGCGCAGAACCGATTCCAGCACGATACGGATTGAAATCGGCAGGCGCGAGATATTGATGCCAAGTTTTTTCTCCAGTGCAGGCAAGGAATAGAACTTGCTCTTTTGGGAGTCGGAAATCTTGAGTTCCTTGAGTGTGTTCAGTGTGTTACGGGACATGCTTTCTCCTTGATTTACAAACTATTTTCCGGGTCGGCGGGAGCCGCAGCCGGCATCTGTTCTTATACCGGGGACTTGCATTCGTTAGCCATTTGCGGGCCTTTTTTGAATCGAGAAAAATACTTTTGGCCGTGATGCCGATCCACGGCAAGCCGTATTTGCGGTTTTCAAAACGATTGGCGTCGGTGGTGGTCGGCACGCGGATCGGGGGTGCAGGGCTTTGCCCCAGTGCTGCGCGATGTGCTTATCGTATTTGACGTTAGTGTAGATGGTCAGGCTGTTGCCTAGTTCGCAATGGTAGTTCACTGCGGTGGCGGGATGTTGGGAGTACCTTCATTTCCAATGCTCCGTAGTGCACTTGTCGTCATGCTTGTAGATGGTAAGGTGGGGTTACAATAAGGTTGTGGCGGTTTCAGGTAGTAAAATGCCGTTGCTTCTGGCACGCTGCAGGACTGTCCAGTAATAACAATAACTGGCACGATCATGCGGTATGCCGTGATGCTGTATCGGCCCTCATGAGGCATGCTGCGCTGTATGCAGAATTTGTTCCGCCTCGGTAACTTCCGACGGCGACGGAGTAAAGGCTTGTACGATCACGCGGATCTGCTGTGGATGGATGCTCCACATCCGCGTGTAGCCGAATTTTATCCTGGCTTGCTGCGCATCGGCAGCGACGATCGCCATGTCTTTGATGTCGGTCGTGACGTTATGCGAAAGTACCTTGCCGTACGCATGACAGTCGGCGGCGACTTTCAGTTTGACTCGCATCAACAGCGAATGGTGGAATTGTCCCGGCGAGCACATCGCATCACTAAAGATGGCGCCGTAATGATCTGAAACAAAATCCATGATGCCCAACGATAGTGAGTGCACTTGCGGTAGCGCGGCGATGCCGAACACATCCGCCAGCGCGCCATGCGTCTCTATCAGTACGTGAATCGGCAGCGCTTGCTGCCCGGCTTGAACTGCGTGATGATTGATTAGGTCGAGCGCGCTGCGCACCTCGTCAAGGCTTTGTATTTTTGGCAGTATTAGATATGCTAGTCGGCTGACTGCGCCCTGGCAGATGATCTGTATGTCTTGTTCGAAAAAACTGCTGTCGGTATCGTGTACGCGAGCACCGATACGATCAAAGCGATTTTTTGAACCGGCAATGATGCTGGTTACCAGTTGCGCATGCGCGACTTCGTTACCTTCGCTGGCGCCGTCTTCGCAGACGAAAGTGCTATCGAATACTGGGCCGAGTTCCTGTGGCAGCAGCAGCGATTGAGGCATGAACTTTTCAACACCGGCGTAATGATCGCAGACCGGTAGCGAGCTCAGTTTTTGCTTGCCTAGTAATACGGCCTCGGTAGGGTACATTGCGAAATTTCTAATGATTGCAGGGCAGTATTAACCGTAGCGGATTAGGGCGGGAAAAGCGTTTCCAAACGTGGACGCGACAACCAAACTACATGTCTTGTAGTGGCTCAAAAATATACGGACAGTTACATATTATGGTTCGCGCACGGACACAGCGTACCCATCCTACATTGTTGCTTAGCCAATCAAGTGTTTCACGCTATCACTCTCTTCTCGCAATTCTTTCAACGTGATATTGATGCGCTTTTGTGAGAACTCGTCGATTTCCAGGCCTTGGACGATGTTGTATTCGCCATTTTCTGTCGTGACTGGAAAGCCGAACATGGTGCCTTCAGGGATGCCATACGAGCCATCCGACGGTATGCCCATGGTGGTCCATCTGCCGTTGGTTCCCAATATCCAGTCACGCACGTGGTCGATCGCTGCATTGGCTGCCGAAGCTGCCGAAGACAAACCGCGCGCTTCAATGATCGCCGCGCCGCGCTTGCCGACTGTTGGCAGGAATACGTCCTTGTTCCAGACCTGGTCGTTGATCATATCTTGGACCGATGCGCCGTCTGCAGTCGCGTAGCGATAGTCGGCGTACATGGTTGGCGAGTGGTTGCCCCATACAAACAGCTTTTCGATGACGGCAACCGGCTTGCCGATCTTCGCCGCAATGTGCGACAACGCGCGGTTGTGGTCCAGGCGCAGCATAGCGGTGAAGTTCTTGGCCGGTAGGCTTGGCGCCGACTTCATGGCTATATAAGCGTTGGTGTTGGCTGGGTTGCCGACCACCAGTACCTTGATATTGCGTGAAGCGACGATGTCGAGCGCCTTGCCTTGCGCGGTGAAGATCTGCGCATTGGCCTCCAACAGCTCCTTGCGTTCCATGCCTGGGCCGCGTGGGCGCGCGCCAATCAGCAGAGCAACGTCGGCATCCTTGAATGCAGTCAATGGATCGCTGTGGGCAGTGATACCAGCCAGCAGTGGGAAAGCGCAATCGTCAACTTCCATAATTACGCCCTTCAGCGCTTTTTGTGCTTTCTCGTCAGGGATTTCGAGCAATTGTAAGATGACCGGTTGGTCTTGTCCAAGCAGGTCACCATTGGCGATGCGGAACAGCAGGGAGTAACCGATTTGACCAGCGGCGCCGGTTACGGCAACGCGCATAGGTAATTTAGCCATGTTGAATTTCCAGAAAGGTGATAGAAAGCGATATCTATATCTATTAAATAATCAATGTGTATCAATTGACTCAGTGCAGGACCGGATTCATCAGTGTGCTTGATGCGGCGCATTGTTCTATCAACAACCGCTTTGCTAAAGCAGTTGAATTGCAAAAACCAGTTAAATTTAAAAGTCCTACAAAAAGCCGTGACGCAAATCTTTAATGTAATACGGAGCCTCTAATCATAACGGCGGAAGGCCCCTCTCATTCTTCAATTTGTTTTGCGTCGATTTATTCTAAAGGGAATCGATGTCCGCATCTTATTCGTGAAAATCGATTACGGCGGCAGCGGCGAGCAAATTTTGACGTCATGGCAGCCCATTATTATAGTCTATGACGGCATAGTATGTCAATAAGTAATGATATGTCTTATATAAGATATATCATTACTTATCTTTTGCTGGACGGCAGCATGATTTTTGTGGTGAAATCTAAGGCTATGAGTTTCATTCCGTCCAATCTGAGTGGCACTGATCCAGTCGATCAGAGCGCCATTGTTCCCGGAGCATCTCCGACATTTAGCCCGCTCTACCAACAAATTAAGGCGTTGATCATGCAGCGCCTACAATCCTTTGAGTGGAGGCCTGGCGAATCAATTCCTAGCGAAGTTGAGCTTGGTGGCCGTTTCAAGGTCAGTCAGGGTACAGTGCGAAAGGCGATTGACGAGCTGGCTGCGGAAAATTTGTTGGTACGGCGGCAAGGTAAGGGAACTTTCGTTGCAACTCACCACGAGGCGCGTTCGAAGTTTCGTTTCTTGCGTCTGATGCCGGATAGCGATCAGCCGCAAATTACCGATAAAAAAATCGTTGAACTGAAGCGCCTACGTGCGCCGGCGGAAATTGCACGCTTGCTCGTAATGAAGGCAGGTGATTCCGTGGTCTACGTAAAGCGGGTATTGGCGTTCGACCGCGTGCCGACGATTCTTGAGGATCTGTGGCTGCCGGGAGCGTTGTTTAAGACGCTGACGCTGGAGCGTCTGTCTGAATACAAGGGTCCAATGTACGGTTTGTTTGAGACTGAATTCGGCACGCGTATGATTCGTGCGACCGAGCAGATTCGTGCCGCCAGCGCTGATGGCGATGTGGCCGAGTTGCTGGGGGTTGAAAAATCCTCGCCGCTGTTGTGTGTGGAGCGCGTGTCCTTCACCTACGGCGACAAGCCGGTAGAGGTACGGCGTGGCTTGTATGTGACCAATCTTCATTATTATCAGAACGAACTGAGTTAGTCAGGGTGCTGAATTGAGTTGGTCGATTTGCGCTATGCTTCTATAGTTGTTGTTAGTTGACGAGTATTCTCAGTATTGAATAATAACCATTGGTGTGCTGCACAAAAATCGGCGAAAATTGCGAGATTGTACTTGCAGTAAATTTTTAAACTGAGGAGAACCCTGTTATGTCTGAAGCCGCGAAACCAAACCGGCCGCAGTTTCGTAATATAAACATTACTCAAATTGTTGGTTACCGCTTGCCGCTGGCGGGCATTATTTCGATTTTGCACCGTATCAGCGGCCTGTTGATGTTTTTATTTCTTCCTTTCATCTTGTTTTTGCTGGACAAAAGTCTGGTATCTGAACGTGCTTTCGACTACTTCAAGGATTTTGCCTCGAACTGTTCTGTGAAGTTTATCATTCTGGTCCTGTCGTGGGCCTATCTGCACCATTTCTGCGCCGGCATTCGTCATCTCATTATGGATAACCACGTTGGTCTGGACAAAGTCAGCGCGCGCAAATCAGCTGCGGCTATCCTGGTTGTCAGCGTGCCACTGACGCTGATCGTTGCATTGAAACTGTTCGGAGCATTCTAAATGACAGATAACAACAATATCGCACAAAAGTGTCTGCTCATCAGCGCGCATTACGTCTTGCGAGACTGGCTGGTGCAGCGTCTGACAGCTATCGTCATGGTTATTTACACCGTCATCCTGTTGGGATGTTTGCTGACCGCCGGCAGCTTCAGCTATGATGGCTGGGTTGGTCTGTTTTCATATAAGTGGTTCAAACTGGTCACGTTTGTGGCGCTGATGTCGCTATTTCTTCATGCATGGATTGGCGTGCGTGATATCTGGATGGATTATGTCAAGCCGGTCGGCGTTCGCCTGATCTTGCAAGTTGCCGCAATCCTGTGGTTGCTCGGTTGTGGCGGATGGGCGGCGCAGATTCTATGGAGAGTGTAATCGTGGCTGCTATCCAATCTACAATTCCTACGCGTCGTTTTGATGCGGTGATCGTTGGTGCCGGTGGTTCCGGTATGCGTGCTTCGTTGCAATTGGCAGAATCTGGTTTGAAGGTTGCTGTGCTATCGAAGGTGTTTCCTACCCGTTCACATACGGTCGCAGCACAGGGCGGCATTGGCGCCTCGCTCGGCAACATGTCCGAAGACAGCTGGTACTGGCACATGTTTGACACCGTCAAGGGCTCGGATTACTTAGGTGATCAAGATGCGATCGAATTCATGTGCCGCGAAGCACCTAAGGCAGTGTATGAACTGGAACACTTCGGCATGCCGTTTGACCGTAACACCGACGGCACCATTTACCAGCGTCCGTTCGGCGGTCACTCGGCCAATTTCGGTGAAAAGCCGGTAGCCCGCGCTTGCGCAGCTGCTGATCGTACCGGCCATGCGCTGTTGCACACGCTATATCAACGCAACGTGCGCGCCAAAACCCATTTCTTCGTCGAGTGGATGGCAATCGATCTGGTGCGTGCTGCTGAAGGCGATGTTATCGGCGTGGTTGCGCTGGAAATGGAAACCGGCGATGTGATGATTTTAGAAGCCAAGACCACGGTCATGGCGACTGGCGGTGCAGGGCGTATTTGGGCGGCTTCGACCAATGCCTTCATCAATACCGGTGACGGCATGGGTATGGCGGCGCGCGCAGGTCTGCCGCTGGAAGATATGGAATTCTGGCAGTTCCATCCAACCGGTGTGGCCGGTGCGGGCGTGCTGATCACAGAAGGCGTGCGTGGCGAAGGCGGTATCCTGATCAACGCCAAAGGCGAACGTTTCATGGAGCGCTACGCGCCAACCCTGAAGGATCTGGCGCCACGTGACTTCGTCTCGCGGTCGATGGACCAGGAAATCAAGGAAGGTCGCGGTTGCGGTCCGTACAAGGATCACGTGCTGCTGGATCTGCGCCACATCGGCGCTGAAACCATCATGAAGCGCCTGCCATCAATTTTGGAAATCGGCCACAAGTTCGCCAACGTCGATGCGTTGAAAGAACCGATCCCGGTCGTACCGACCATCCACTATCAAATGGGCGGTATTCCCACCAACGTCTACGGCCAGGTTGTTGTGCCGGAGAACGGTACTCCGAACTCGGTCGTCAACGGCCTGTACGCAATCGGCGAATGCGCCTGCGTATCGGTGCACGGCGCTAATCGCCTCGGCACCAATTCGCTGCTGGATCTGGTGGTATTCGGCCGCGCTGCCGGTAATCACATTGTCGACAGTAAGCTCAAAGCACGCAGCAATAAGCCGTTGCCTGCCGATGCCGCGGACGTTGCCTTGGCGCGTCTGGCCAAGCTGGAAAGCAGCACCGGTTCCGAGCGTGTGCAAGACGTTGCTGGCGATATCCGCAAGACCATGCAGCACTACTGTGGCGTGTTTCGTACCGACGAATTGCTGGAGCAAGGCTACAAGGAAATCATGGTTCTGGATGAGCGTCGCAAGCATGTCGCGTTCAAGGACAAGTCCAAGGTATTCAACACAGCACGTGTTGAGGCGCTGGAACTGGATAACCTGATCGAAACTGCCAAGGCCACTATTACTTCGGCGGCAGCTCGTAAAGAATCGCGCGGTGCGCATGCACATCGCGATTGCGAAAAGCGTGATGACGAAAACTGGATGAAGCACACCTTGTGGTACTCAGAAGGTAATCGTCTTGACTATAAGCCAGTGGTTACCAAGCCGCTGACAGTTGGTACTTTCCATCCAAAGCCACGCACATTCTAGCTAATTACGGGACAGAGTTTAAGAGCCACCGTAGCGTGGCGAATTACTCTGTCCTAAAATGACTAGATAAAAATGTGTCAATTGCAGAAAAAATATTTGTTGTGCAGGGTTGAAGAGTTGAAGCCGTTCAATGACCCGATTCAACATCTAATTAAAAGATATAGCCATGTCATCACGTACTTTAAAATTTAAAATCTACCGCTACGATCCTGATAAGGATGCCAAGCCTTACATGCAGGATCTGACCGTGGAACTGCCGCCAACCGACAAGATGCTGCTCGATGCATTGCAGCGTATCAAGGCAGACGTCGACGATTCGCTGGCGCTGCGTCGCTCATGCCGTGAAGGCGTGTGCGGTTCCGATGCGATGAACATTAATGGCAAAAACGGTCTGGCGTGCATCACCAATCTGAACGAACTGACCGAGCCTATCGTACTTAAGCCGTTGCCAGGCCTGCCTGTGATCCGCGACCTAATCGTCGATATGACGCAATTCTTCAAGCAATACGATTCGATCAAGCCGTTTCTAATTAACGACAGCATCCAACCGGAAAAAGAGCACCTGCAATCGCCTGAACAGCGTGAAGAACTGGATGGTCTATACGAGTGCATCCTGTGCGCTTGCTGCTCGACTTCCTGTCCGTCGTTCTGGTGGAATCCTGACAAATTCGTCGGCCCAGCCGGTCTGCTGCAAGCTTATCGCTTCATCGCCGACAGCCGTGACGAAGCAACCAACGCGCGCCTGGACAACCTGAAAGATCCGTATCGTCTATTCCGTTGCCGTTCGATCATGAACTGTGTCGACGTTTGTCCTAAGGGGTTGAACCCGAATGCAGCGATCGGCAAAATTAAGAAATTGATGGTTCATCCGTCGGTGTAAAAAAGAGGCAACAGGACGGTAAAACTCATGGGTCTTCCAGTCCTGTTTTTTGTAATATTTGGGGAACTGTTCGTTGACAGCGGCGAGCAGCGATATCAATTAAAATAAGTGGTCGCTATGCCTATCATTCATCAAGCAGATACCGCAAACCGAGCCCGGCTGCGCTGGCGTGCGAGGCGCGGTCTACTCGAAAATGATTTGATACTGACCCGGTTTCTGGACGCTCACGAAACCAGCATGACGGATGACGATGTCGACGCTTTTACGCGTCTGATGGAGCTGTCCGATAATCAACTAATGGATCTGCTGCTGGGGTGTAAAGAGCCGGATGGCTTGCTGGATTTGCCGCATGTGCAGGCACTGTTGGCTAGAATGCGCAATGCCTGAAACACGATGCTATTTTAAGCCATTAAGTTGGCAGCATGTGCCGTAGATATCGAGCAGCTTGTAAATAAGTCTTTTGTCTTCTAATTTAGAGGCACCTTTTGATTGAGGGAAGAGCCATGACCACCGCTGATACAAAAGCCACGCTATCGTTTTCTGATGGCAGCCCATCCGTAGAATTTCCGATTTACAAGGGCTCTGCCGGCTCGGAAGTCATCGATATTCGTAAGCTGTACGGCGCGACCGGAAAATTCACTTACGATCCCGGTTTCATGTCGACGGCGGCATGTAATTCGTCGATCACTTACATCGATGGTGACAAGGGCGAATTACTCTACCGCGGCTACCCGATCGAGCAGTTGGCGGTCAATTGCGATTTCCTGGAAACTTGCTATCTGTTACTCAACGGCGAACTGCCGACTGCGGCCGAGAAGAAAAAATTCGAAGCCACCGTGACCCAGCACACCATGGTCCACGAGCAGATGCAATTCTTCTTCCGAGGTTTCCGCCGCGATGCGCATCCGATGGCCGTTCTGGTCGGCACTGTCGGCGCGTTATCGTCGTTCTACCATGACTCTCTCGACATCACCGATCCGCGCCATCGCGAGGCCATCCGTCTGATCGCTAAGTTGCCGACTCTGGTTGCAATGACATACAAGTACAACGTCGGTCAGCCGTTCGTGTACCCACGTAACGAACTGTCATACAGTGCCAATTTCATGCACATGATGTTCTCGACCCCGTGCGAGGAGTACAAGATCAACGACGTACTGGTGCGCGCACTGGACCGCATCCTGACCCTGCATGCCGACCACGAGCAAAACGCTTCGACATCGACCGTGCGCCTGGCTGGTTCGAGTGGTGCCAATCCATTTGCCTGTATCGCTGCCGGCATTGCTTGTCTGTGGGGCCCAGCACATGGTGGCGCCAACGAAGCGGCACTGAACATGCTCAAGAAAGTCGGCACAGTCGACAAGATCCCTGAGTTTATCGCCAAGGTGAAAGACAAGAACTCTGGCATTAAGCTGATGGGCTTCGGTCATCGCGTCTACAAGAATTTCGACCCGCGCGCCAAGCTGATGCGCGAGACCTGCTATGAAGTCCTGAACGAACTGGGGCTGCACGACGATCCATTGTTCAAGTTGGCGATGACGCTAGAAAGAGTGGCGTTGGAAGACGAATACTTCGTTTCCCGCAAACTTTATCCGAACGTCGACTTCTATTCTGGCATTGTTCAATCAGCGTTGGGTATCCCACCCTCGCTGTTCACCGGCATCTTCGCCATGGCGCGTACTGTCGGCTGGATCGCGCAATGGAGCGAAATGATTTCCGACCCCGAACAAAAGATCGGCCGTCCACGTCAGTTGTTCGTTGGTTCGCCAGCGCGTGACGTGCCTGCAATCGACAAGCGCGGTTGATCCGGCATCTATAAGCAGCGTTTGTTGATATCTCAATAAAACATAGACAGCGAATCGATGCATTCACTGTCTATGTTTCTGCAGGTTATGCTATAGCTCCTACTCCTTATCGAGTTGGAGTGAGTAGAATGGACATTCGTGCTCTGGCGGACTTTGTCTATGTTGGTACGATTCTGGGCAGAGAAGTCCGCTTACTCGATTGTAGAAAAGGCATGCAAGCGACAAGCATGTTTTGAAGGACAGGCATGGAAATACCCGAATTGGAAATAGTAGTAAAAAGAATACTGTAAAAATAGAGCCCTTCCCCACAACTTGATATGCAATCCGCGAACCGATCAGGCCGTGTCGCGAAAGGTTATGTTAATCCGCTAATCTCGCGAAAAGCGAAGAAAGGTGAGCAAAATGATGCAACAATACCGCTCTAATTCTTACCTCTTCGGAGGTAATGCACCGTACATTGAAGAACTGTACGAGTCATACCTCGACAATCCCGGTTCAGTTGCCGACAACTGGCGCGCTTATTTCGACGCCATGCAGCATGTACCTGCAGTCGATGGCTCAGATAAGCCTGACGTCGGCCACGCATCCGTTATTGCCTCGTTCGCCGAGCTTGCTAAGCAAGGCCCGATCCGCACCATCTCTGCTTCAGTTGATGCCGAAATGGGCTTCAAGAGAATTGCTGTAACGCAATTGATCGCTGCCTACCGCTATCTGGGTTCACGCTGGGCCAATCTGGACCCGCTGCAACGCCAAGAACGTTCCGCGCTGCCGGAACTGGAGCCGAGTTTCTATGGCTTCACCGATGCCGACATGGACATCGTGTTCAACATCAGCAACACCTATTTCGGTCATGAGATGGCGTCCCTGCGCGACTTGCTGAACTCGTTGCGCGAGACCTATTGCCGTTCGATCGGTACTGAGTACATGTACATCAGCGATCCGATCGAAAAATGCTGGATGCAAGAACGCCTGGAGTCGACCCGCGCGGCGTCGGTATTCACGGCAGAAAAGAAGAAACATATCCTTGACCGCCTGACTGCTGCTAAAGGCCTGGAGAGTTACCTGCATACACGTTATGTCGGCCAGAAGCGCTTCTCGCTGGAAGGCGGTGAAAGTTTCATTGTAGCCCTGGATGAAACCATCCAGCGCGCCGGTGAAAAAGGCATTCAGGAAATCGTGATCGGCATGGCCCATCGCGGTCGTTTGAACGTGTTGGTTAACATCCTTGGCAAGATGCCGCAAGAGTTGTTTGCCGAGTTCGAAGGCAAGCACGTCGACGACCTGCCGGCCGGTGACGTCAAGTATCACCAAGGTTTTTCGTCCGACATTACCAGCCCTGGCGGACCGGTGCATCTGTCGCTGGCGTTCAACCCCTCGCATTTGGAAATTGTCAATCCAGTGGTTGAAGGTTCGGTCAAGGCCCGTATGGAACGCCGCGGTGATAGTGACGGCTCGCAAGTGCTGCCGATTCTGGTGCACGGCGATGCTGCATTTGCTGGCCAGGGCGTCGTGATGGAGACCCTCAATCTGGCGCAAACACGTGGTTACGGCACTAGCGGCACCGTGCATATCGTGATCAACAACCAGATTGGCTTTACCACTTCCGATCCGCGTGATTCTCGTTCCACGCTGTATTGCTCGGACGTGGTCAAGATGATCGAAGCGCCGGTGTTACACGTCAACGGCGATGATCCAGAAGCGGTGGTGTTCGCGACGCAGATTGCGCTCGACTACCGCATGGAATTCAAGAAGGATATCGTCGTCGATATCATCTGCTTCCGTAAGCTGGGCCACAATGAGCAAGATACGCCAGCGCTGACGCAGCCACTGATGTACAAGAAGATCGGCCAGCATCCAGGCACTCGTAAGTTGTACGCCGACAAGCTGGTTGCGCAAGGCACCATCACTGCGGATGAGGGCGATGAAATGGTCAAGGCCTTTCGCGATGCAATGGATGCAGGTAAGCACATCATCGACCCGGTGATCTACAATTTCAAGAGTAAGTACGCAGTCGATTGGTTGCCGTTCCTGAATCGCAAGTGGACTGATGCCGCCGATACAGCGGTACCGGCCACCGAACTGAAACGTTTGGCCAGTCGCATCGTCACCGTACCGGATGACTTCAAGCTTCACGCATTGGTCGAGAAAGTATTGATCGACCGCGCTGCAATGGGCCGTGGCGAACGCAATCTTGATTGGGGTATGGGCGAGCATCTGGCTTATGCTTCGTTGGTATCGTCGGGCTACGCGGTCCGCCTGACCGGCCAGGATGCTGGTCGCGGCACGTTCGTCCATCGTCACGCGGTGCTGCACGATCAAAATCGTGAGCGTTGGGATGACGGCAATTATATTCCATTACAAAACATTTCCGAGAAGCAGGCGCCGTTTAAGGTGATCGACTCGGTCTTGTCGGAAGAAGCGGTGCTTGGTTTCGAATACGGCTACTCCACAGCAGAACCAAACACATTGACCATCTGGGAAGCGCAATTCGGCGATTTCGCCAACGGCGCGCAAGTCGTGATCGACCAGTTCATCAGCTCCGGCGAAGTGAAGTGGGGGCGCGCTTCTGGCCTGGTCATGATGCTGCCGCACGGTTACGAAGGCCAAGGTCCAGAGCACTCGTCGGCACGCCTGGAACGTTATTTGCAACTGTGCGCTGATAACAACATGCAAGTGGTGCAGCCGACCACCGCAGCGCAGATTTTTCATCTACTGCGTCGCCAGATTATTCGCTTGTTTCGAAAACCGCTGATAATCATGACGCCGAAGTCGCTGTTGCGTAACAAGGATGCTGGTTCGCCATTGTCCGACTTCAGCAAGGGTAGCTTCCAGACTGTGATCGGCGAAGTTGATGACAAGGTCGATGTCAAGAAAGTCAAGCGCGTCATCGCTTGCTCTGGCAAGGTTTATTACGACCTGGTCAATGCACGTAAAGATCGCGGTCAGACAGATGTAGCTATTATTCGTCTGGAGCAATTGTATCCATTCCCGTATAAGGCGTTCGCTGCCGAACTGAAGCAGTTCTCGAACTTCATCGAACTGGTTTGGGCGCAGGATGAGCCGCAAAACCAGGGCGCATGGCTGCAGATTCAGCACAACATTTTTGAAAATCTGGACGAAGGTCAAAAGCTGGCATATTCCGGCCGTCCAGCCAGCGCATCGCCTGCCGTGGGTTACTATGACAAGCACTATGCACAGCAAAAAACGTTGCTGGATATGGCATTTTCCAAACTCAAAGGCTTTGTTCTGACGAAATAATCGATGTCTTTTAAATCAGTTGGTAACAGGGTAATTCGCTGCGCTATTGCGTCTCTTAAATGTTGTCTCGCAATCATGAAATATCGGAGGATTAAATGGCACTTCTTGCAGTAAAAGTTCCGCAATTGTCGGAATCCGTCGCCGAAGCGACTTTGTTGACCTGGCATAAAAAAATTGGTGATGCGGTCAAGTGCGATGAAAACCTGATCGACATCGAAACAGATAAAGTGGTACTGGAATTGCCGGCGCCAGCCGACGGCATCATTGTGCAATTGATCAAGACCGACGGCAGCACCGTGGTGGCCGATGAAGTGATTGCGGTTATCGATATCGATGCTTCGACCAAGGTAAGCTCGATGGAAGTAGAGGCAGTACCTGTGCCGCAAGTCGGCCATGCATCGACACCGGTCGCTGCGTCTGAATTGCAATCGCATTCGGCTGCGGTTATCGCGATGCCGGCCGCAGCGAAACTGCTGGCGGAAAATAATCTGTCGACTTCGCAGGTCGCCGGCAGCGGCAAAAATGGCCGCGTGACCAAGGGCGATGCCCTCGGCGCGATAGCCAACAAGGCAGCGCCGACACCTGCGCCATTGGGTCGGATAGCTGTGAAGCCAGCTCTGCAACAAGCCGCCGCACAAACCAAAGCTAACCTGGATGATCGTCCAGAAGAGCGCGTGCCGATGAGCCGCTTGCGTGCCCGTATCGCCGAGCGCTTGGTATACTCGCAATCGACTAACGTCATCCTGACGACATTCAATGAAGTCAATATGCAGCCGGTCATCGACCTACGCACGAAGTACAAAGATAAGTTCGAAAAAGAGCACAGCGTCAAACTGGGCTTCATGTCGTTCTTCGTCAAGGCGGCAGTTGCTGCGCTGAAGAAGTACCCGATCGTTAATGCATCTGTCGATGGTAACGATATCGTATATAACGGTTATTTCGATATTGGTATTGCAGTCGGTTCGCCGCGCGGTCTGGTGGTGCCGGTGTTGCGTGATGCGGATCAGATGTCGATCGCCGACATCGAAAAGAAGATCGGCGAATTCGGAGCCAAGGCCAAGGACGGAAAGCTGACCTTGAACGACCTAACTGGAGGTACTTTCTCGATCTCCAACGGTGGTACTTTCGGTTCGATGCTATCGACGCCGATCATTAACCCACCGCAATCCGCAATCCTTGGCGTGCATGCGACCAAGGACCGCGCAGTGGTTGAAAACGGTCAGGTCGTGGTGCGTCCGATAAACTATCTGGCGATGTCCTACGATCACCGTATCATCGACGGCCGTGAAGCAGTGTTGGCGCTGGTTGTAATGAAAGAAGCGCTGGAAGACCCAGCCCGCCTGTTGCTGGATCTGTAAGCGTTAATTCGCACAGCGAGCGCGCCTTGCTCTATTTCTCGATCCAGCATTTGGCGGAGCGGAGAATAGAGCAGGGCGCGTCGTTTAAGTGGCTATGCGTAAGACCACTCAGTTAATTGAGGAGCGCCTTGGCGCTGCGGCCGACCTGAATCAACAACGATTCAGGTCGGATAAGTCGGCATATATTTGCAAGGCAATAACTGGAAGGATGGAAATGAGCAAGCAATTTGATGTCGTAGTGATCGGTGGCGGTCCCGGCGGTTATATCGCAGCAATTCGCGCCGCACAGTTAGGTTTTAGTACGGCATGTATTGATGAGTGGAAAAATGCCAAGAACGGTCCTGCACTTGGCGGCACTTGCACCAATGTTGGTTGCATCCCATCGAAGGCACTGTTGCAATCGTCTGAGCATTTCGAACATGCCGGCCATGCGTTTGCAGCGCACGGTATTTATGTCAAGGATCTGGAACTGAACCTGAGACAGATGCTGGCGCGCAAGGATGGCGTCGTCAAACAGAATAACGAAGGTATCCTGTACCTGTTCAAGAAGAACAAGGTTACCTTTTTTCATGGCCGTGGTTCGTTCGTCAAGAGCAATGCCGACGGCTATGAAATTAAGGTTGCTGGCACTGCTGAAGAAACTATCAGCGCTAAGCATATCGTTTTAGCAACCGGCTCCAACGCACGCGAACTGCCGGGCACGCCGTTCGATGAGGAACTGATTCTATCGAATGCCGGCGCACTGACAATTGACGCGGTGCCGGCTAGATTGGGAGTGATCGGCGCCGGTGTGATCGGCCTCGAAATGGGTAGCGTCTGGCGCCGTCTGGGCTCTGAAGTCAGCGTGCTGGAAGCGTTGCCGACTTTCCTCGGTGCCGTCGACGAGCAGATCGCCAAGGAGGCTGGTAAGCTGTTCGCCAAGCAAGGTCTGAAGGTGAGCCTTGGCGTAAAGATCGGCGCTATTACCAGTAGTAAAAATGATGTCACGATCGAGTATGTTGATGCTGCCGGTGCCGCGCAGAAAGTTGTATTCGACAAGCTGATCATTTCGATCGGCCGCACCCCCAACACTATTGGCCTGAATGCCAAAGCTGTTGGCCTGCAGTTGGACGATCGTGGTTTTATCGCCGTCGATGGCGATTGCAAGACCAACCTGCCCAACGTCTGGGCGGTCGGTGATGTGGTGCGCGGCCCGATGCTGGCGCACAAAGCTGAGGAAGAGGGCGTTGCGGTCGCAGAGCGTATTGCGGGACAGCATGGACATGTTAACTGTAACACGATTCCTTGGGTGATCTATACTTCGCCGGAAATCGCGTGGGTCGGCAAGACAGAACAACAGCTGAAGGCGGATGGCGTAGCATACAGGGCTGGCACTTTCCCGTTCTTGGCGAACGGTCGGGCGCGTGCCTTGGGCGATACCTCGGGCATGGTGAAATTCCTTGCGGATGCCAAGACCGACGAAATTCTGGGTGTTCACATTGTTGGAACAATGGCATCAGAATTGATTTCAGAAGCTGTGGTGGCGATGGAATTCCGTGCCTCTGCGGAAGATATCGCGCGCATCTGCCACGCACATCCATCTTTATCCGAAGCAACCAAAGAGGCGGCGCTGGCAGTAGATAAACGGTCCCTGAACTTCTAAGAGTCTGTTCAAAGTCTTTTGAAAATATGTTCGATATTTCGTAGATTTGGCGGATGAATAGAAAAACCTACTGCAGCGATGTAAGTCGAGAGCATTTTGAGCTGA
>JFJP01022026.1_pt1 | contig 19564 bp, 21 predicted proteins | sample 431651 | NCBI WGS metagenome assembly JFJP01 (sample SAMN02602958, study PRJNA72255) | Microbial mat metagenome, whole genome shotgun sequencing project. | biome: fresh water; feature: sink hole; material: water; isolation source: purple microbial (photo- and chemosynthetic) mats found in...
TGTTTTGTTTTTATTTCGGCGTACTTGCAGATGATACGCCGCCTGTGGGACTTGCCACTTACGCGGCATCAGCCATTGCCAAATCCCCGATCATCCCCACTGGCATACAGGGATTCAAATACCATATCCGTACTGCGATAATGCCCTTTATGTTCATCTTCAACAGCGATCTGATTCTGCACAATATCAACAGTTGGACTCAGGCTATTCTTATTTTTGTGATGGCATGTATCGGAAATTTCGCGTTTGCATCGGCAACGCAGGGCTGGTTTGTGGCGCGGAACAAATTTTATGAGATACCGCTTTTTCTCTGCGTGACCTTTATGCTGATGCGTCCCGATGCGGTGGCGTCATGGCTGGGAATCCCCCACAGCGGGCGATACTGGGTTTATCCCATAGGGCTGGCGCTTTACGGAATCCTTTATCTGATGCAACGGCCGCGAATCCCTCAGACCTGAATAGGTGAGGGGTGAGACAAAAATAGTAAAACGGGTTTGAAACCCGTTCTACTTGCGGAGAATCTCAGTAAAACGGGTTTGAAACCCGTTCTACTGGTGAGTGGTGAGACAAAAATAGTAGAACGGGTTTGAAACCCGTTCTACTTTGCACTTCGGAGCGATCTCAGACCTGAATGCGTGAGTGGCGAGGCAAAAATAGTAAAACGGGTTTGAAACCCGTTCTACTTGCGGAGAATCTCAGTAAAACGGGTTTGAAACCCGTTCTACTGGTGAGGGGCGAGACAAAAATAGTAAAACGGGTTTGAAACCCGTTCTACTTTGCACTTCCGTAGGGTGGGCATGAAATGCCCACCTTATTATGTAATACGAGATTTTAACATGCAAGGAGAACAGGAATGTCAGACGACATGGAAAATCAGGAACTCCTTTATTTCAACGGGATAGACGGCGCGACCGGCGACTACGGTATGCCGCCGATGAGCAGCGGGAAATTAGCCGGATTTATCACCGGCGGAGAAAAGCCTGAAAATCTCGACGAGTTGAAATTCAGGCATACGCAGGGAGACCACTACGGACTTGCCGAGGGAATTGATCCCAAAAATCTGGCGGCATCCGGGTGGGGAATTATCTTTACTCATGATGCGGACCCTGCGGTTAAGGAGGCGTTAAGCGAACTGATTGCTTTGCGGAAAGATCAGGCGGGCGAGCGCTTCAGGATTTATGAAAAAGGCGATGGCTATCGTCCCGGAGAGACAAAACCCAAATTTCTCGCCCGGCACAATGTCTCACCGGGTCCTGTGGACCCGGAGCGGATGCCGTATTATCTCATGATTGCGGGAAGCCCTGCCGCGATTCCTTACGAGTTTCAGTATCAGTTGGATGTGCAGTTTGCTGTGGGCAGAATTTGTTTCAATACCCTTCAGGAATATGCCAATTACGCTGCCGGCGTCAAAGCAGCGGAAACCGGGAAAATCCGCCTGCCTCGTGAGATGAGTTTTTTCGGCGTGGCAAATTCGGATGACAAAGCAACGAATTTAAGCGCGGATTATCTGGTAAAACCTTTGTTTGAACGCCTGACGAAAGACCAGCCGGACTGGCGTTTCAAGACCTTTCTGAAAGATGAGGCAAACAAAGCCCGGTTAAGCCGGCTCCTCGGCGGAGATATGACCCCGGCGCTGCTTTTCACAGCAAGTCACGGCATGTCTTTTCCTTTGAATGACTCGCGGCAGATTCCGCATCAGGGCGCACTGCTCTGTCAGGACTGGCCCGGGCCCCTGCAATGGAAAGGCAAAGGCTCGGTTCCCCAAGATTTTTATTTTGCCGGCGAAGATTTGACTCAGGAGGCAAATCTGCTGGGGCTGATTGCCTTTTATTTTGCCTGTTACGGCGCGGGAACGCCCTTGAATGACGAGTTTTCCAAGCAGTCATTCAAAAAGCGTGAGGCAATTGCGCCTTATCCGTTTCTGGCGGGCTTGCCGACAAAGATGCTGAGTCATTCCAAAGGCAGCGCGCTGGCGGTCGTCGGACATGTAGAACGGGCATGGGGCTATTCTTTTGCCTGGCCCGGGGTCGAGCCTCAGACAACGGTGTTTGAAAGCACGTTGAAACGTCTCTTAGAAGGGCATCCGGTCGGCTCTGCGTTTGAATTTTTCGACGACCGATATGCTGAACTGGCATCAGACCTCAGTATCGAACTTGAGGAAATCGAATACGGGAAAAAGCCGAATCCTTATGAATTGGCAGGGATATGGACGGCAAACAACGACGCCCGCAGTTATGTCATCCTCGGCGATCCCGCGGTACGCCTGCCCGTAGCCGCAGGAGAAGATATTCCGGCAGAGCGTCCCGTGATTGAGGTAAAAGCCTCGCATCAGGCCGATGAACAGCCGATTTTGCTGGAAGAACAAACTGATGATCCGGTATCTGAGAAATCGGCGCAAGAGATTCCTCCTTCTCCTTCCCACAAGGAGACATCGGAACCGGAAAGTGCTGTATCCAAGCAGGAAAGCGAACCTTCTCCGAGGCCGCCGAATCTGGCTGAAACAGATTTCGGGCTGTTTGATATGGGCAAAAGCATTGCTGATTCTCTCAAAGATATTTCCGTAAAATTAACTGAAATGCTGTCGCGGGTTGTGGATGATCTGACAAGCCTTGAAGTCATGACTTATACCGCGGACAATCTTGAGAATATTGAGTATGACGCCAAGACAAAATCTTTCGGCGAATCTGCGCGGCTGAAAGCATATACTCGTGTCGAATTAGACGGCGACATGATTAACCTGATTCCGGAACGGCTGCAAGTGCTTCAGGACGGAGAAGAAGCCATCAGCGGCGCGGGCGTTGATGAGAAATTATGGCATATCCATCAAACAATGGTGGCTCAGGCGCAAACCGGCAGACTTGCGTTTGTCAAAGCCCTTGCAGAAGTCGCCGGAACTTTGATTAAGTGAGAATTGAGAAATAATTTCTCAATTCTCAATTCTCAATTCTCAATTAAGGGGGGTTTTATGGCAGATTTCAATGTGTTTTTTCCTCATCTGCTCAAGCATGAAGGCGGATTTGTGGATCATCCCAGCGATCCGGGCGGCGCGACCAACAAAGGCGTCACAATGACTACTTTCAGGCTGTTTGCCCAAAGTCTTTTAGGCGTCGAACCCACGCTGAATAATCTGAAAAATCTGACAGATGAGCAGGCAGGCAAGATTTATAAGAAGATGTACTGGGATAAGATCAGAGGGGATGAAGTCTCACTTCAGGAATTGGCAAATATTGTCTTTGATTTTTACGTCAATGCCGGGGGAAACGGCGCAAAACTTTTGCAGCGGGTTCTCAAAGATATGGGACAGAACGTCAGCATAGACGGCGTTATCGGTCCCGCGACCGTAGGAATCCTTGACAGCCTTGACCAGCGGGAAGTCTATCAGCGTTACAAAAACGGGCGGATTGCTTATTATCAGGCACTTGTCAAAAAGAATCCCAAACTGAAAGTTTTTCTCAAAGGCTGGCTCAACCGGGTCAATACCTTTCCCGATATGCTCGGCGTGGAATTCGGCTTGATAGAAATCGGAGAAGATGCGGTGTCTTCCCTGAAAGATGTCTCCAAAAAGGTGATAGAAATGCTTTCCCGTGCGGTGGATGATCTGAGCAGTCTGGAAGTGATGACTTATACGAGCGATAACTTGGAAGCCGCAGCCTATCATCCTGATACCAAAACATTTTCCGGCGGCGCAGGTCTCCGGGCATACACCCGGATTGAGTCTGACGGCGATATGGTCAATCTGATTCCTGAAAGAACGCAGAGCGCCGGGGAAGGACAAGAAGCCCTGACCGGCGCGGGGATTGACGAGCAATTGTGGCGGATTCACCGGGTCATGGTGGCGCAGGCGCAGACCAACAGGGCTGCTTTTCTGAAGGCATTGTCCGAAACTGCGGGAACACTGTTTGGAATCATTCAGAAATAACGAATCGCTTAAAAATGCTATTAAAGAACGAATTACTGCTGTCCGTGCAGAAAACGGGCTTGCTTCAGATGCGGTTATTCCGTCGGATCTGCTTACAGCATCGGCAAGCGGACTTGATCCGCATATCAGCGTTGAGTCGGCAATGATTCAGGTATCCCGCGTGGCAAAAGTCCGCGGGATTAACGAAAATGCCGTAAAAGCGGTTGTCGAACAGCAGATTGAACGCTTTCCGTTCAGCGATCCGATTGTCAATGTTCTGAAACTGAATCTTACGCTTGATAATAAGAGAATATCCGGCTATAATTAGGCGTAGTAAAGAAAGGAGGCGGTTATGACAAAAGAAGATCGCCGCATATTATCTGCCTTCGCTTCATCTGTGCGAAATCGCTATCCGGAAGCCCGGATTTGGGCATTCGGTTCACGGGTAACAGGCTCATATACGCAAGAATCAGACTTGGATGTCTGCGTAGTCGTGAATCAGCTTGACGATACGGTTGACAAATCCATTATGGATATCGCATGGGAACTCGGATTTGAAAATGATATGCTGATTTCAACAGTTACTTATGCCAAAGACATATTTGAAAGAGGTCCATGTTCTGAAAGTGCTTTGGTTAAAACGGTTTTAGAACGTGGAATATCAGCATGAAAGAGAATCTTGAGGCATTGGCGCATTATCGTCTTGAACAGGCAGATGAGTCGCTGGATTCCGCCCAAATTCTTTTTGATAATGGAAAATATCGCTCTTCGGTAAGCCGCTCTTATTATGCAATGTTTTATGCGGTGCTTTCATTGCTGGCATTTACCGGAAATAAGACTTCCAAACATTCGGGAGCTATTTCGCTGTTCAATCGTGAATTTGTAAAAAACGGTATGTTTGATAAGGAATTTTCCAAATGGCTGACCGAAGCATTTGATTTGCGTCAGCGAGCCGATTATCAGGAAATGTTCACCGTTTCCGAAGACCGGGCAAAAACTGTTTTGGAAAACGCTCGTATCTTCATAAAAGGCGTAAGGTGCTGGCGGATACGGAACGTGTGGTCAGCCGTGCGGAATTTCTGCTTGACAAAGCAAAAAATAACAATGATGACAGTTATATGGACGGTGTGGCGCTGAATCTGCACAGCTTTTATACGGCAGTTGAGCATATATTCGAGGATATTGTTACTGTGGTGTCAATGGCTCTTGCGAATTTTCATGAAATGGTTTTATGAGTCTATCCAAATGTTTATCATTCATATCGAAAAAAAAAGCAGAGAGGGACTGCTGGGCTTATGGCAAGATATTCCTTCCGCGTCTCTTTCTTTTTCAGAGCCTTCGGAATTGAAGGAAGAGACCGGATGTCTCATTTCATTGCCGGATGATTCGCTTGAGGCAGACGCGTCAATATCTCGTTTGGAAAGAGATTTGCAGACAAAAATTCATGCGCTTTCAAAAGGAGGGGGATTTCTCAGACATTTATCTGTGAATGACTCGCTGTCTTTCGGCATTTCTGCGGATTCGGATACAGACAGCCCGGAAATGCGCTTGCAGCAGCATATCGCATGGCTGAAAAACTACGGAAAAGATTCGGTATCTTTCGGATGGGGATTTTCGGATAAGTATTCGGAAACCGTGAGCGGGTTTGAGGCATTTATCCGAAAGATACCCGAATTTCTCAAGCCCACGCTCTGCGTTGAAACCCGGATTGAGGAAAACTTGTTTGCCTGCACCCGCGCCGGTATCGGCGGCGACATGAAAACGCTCTGGCATCTCACGGAGGAGGATTTTATCTCGCTGCATCAGCGGAATGTCTCATTTACATTAAATTCCCGGACTGCGCTGTTTCAAATGCTGGCGCAGATTATGACCGGTGCAGCCGTGCTGGCTGTGAGATTCAGTCTGCCCGGAGGTGCGATAACCGCATTGCCTGCGGCTTGGCGCTATGTGCAGGATGTCATGCAGAGAGCGGCAAAACTTCACTTATGAGTCGAATCACTTATTCACAGAGCATGAAGATAATACTATCCGAATCATTTCAATGATTAAGGCGTTTCACCCCAGAACATTCGGCGAACAGAGAAACTGATTTTTCAAAACAATGAATTTCACAAGCTCTGAAAAAATGGAAGCCGAACCCGCGGCAATCAGAGTATGGTCAGAAGGACGGATGATTTTTATCGAACTGACAGACGGACGTATTATCGCTTTTCCTGCTGACCGTTTTCGTATTCTGAAAGAAGCGGCTGAGGCGCAGTTAAAAGATGTCACCCTTCGCCTGAACGGCTATGCGCTGCGGTGGGAGTCTTTGGATGAGGACATCACAGTTCCGGGAATCGTTGCCGGGAATTTCCAGTTGCCCTACGATACGGATGACAGCGCATTGAAGCAGGCATAACATGCCAGTATGAAACGTATTATTTTGAAGTTACATTTTTATGACGGGAATTTATCGGCAGTGCTGAACGGCAACCATTTTAACAAAGGCTGAAAAAACAGGTTATCAAAGATGTTCCCTGAATTTTTCCAAAAAGCAAAAGAAAATTTAAAAGCTGCTCAGATATTATTTGAGCATAAATTATACAATGCTTCTGTAACAAGAGCATATTATTCAGCATTTCAGATGGCGATTGCCGCACTCGCCCACTATGGCATAACAGGCGATAAAATCGAACACAGCAGGGTTCAGGCAATTTTTAACGGAGAACTGATTCACAGGCGGAAAATCTTTTCAGGGCATTTCAAATCATATCTCCCTGATTTGCAGGCTGTGAGAAACCGCGCTGATTACAAAAGGGAATTGCTCAGTCAGAAAGTGGCATTACGACAGTTGACAAAAACAAAAGAGTTTGTAACAGGCATTGAAAAGGAGTTCGCATCTTATGACAAACCTTAAACAGCAGCAGTTGGCGGAAGATTTTTTTCAATCTGTCAAAGCAAAATTTCCCGAAGTTGAACTGATAAATATCACATCAAGCCCTGAAGACCCCCGTGATTTATGGATCAATGTTACGGTGCCGACAGATGAGGAACGTGAATTTGAACTGATGGACTTGGCCAGCGAAAAGTCTGCCGATATTTTATCGGAATACGGTTATTCAATTTTGGTTATACCCGGCAGGAACTGATCGGCAATGCTCAACAGCAACGACTTTGACAAAGGCTATATACACATCGAGAGGGAACGAGAACGATAGGTGCCCTGCACATCCGCCGGGAGAAAAAACAGATGTCATCTTATACTGATTATGCCGACCTTGAAGTCGGTCTTTACCGTTGTTACGACAACAGCTATGCGGTTGAAATGCGCTTCAGCCAGCCGGACAGCGACGCGGATATCCGTCTGCTGAGATCGGGTCCCCTTATCCGCTTTGATTTCGCCGCATTGCAGGAAAATATTCTCAACAGCGAGCGATACGGCCAACTGCTTTCCGAAAGCTTTTTCGCAGACCCGGAAGTTTTGTCCGCTTTTGACAAAGCCTGCGGGAATGCCCAAGCCCTGAATATTCCGCTGCGTATGCGGCTCTTCATCTGGACAGGCGCATCGGAACTGCATCTGCTGCGATGGGAAAGTCTGCGGGACCCGCGAGACAAAACACCGCTGCTGACCGGAGAAAAAGTTCTTTTCTCGCGCTATCTCAGCAGCCTTGACTGCCGCCCTGTGCGTCTGCTGGCCGCGGCTGACCTGAACGCCTCAGTCGTGATTGCCAATCCCGCCAATCTCTCCGACTACAGCCTTGCCTGCATAGACGTAAAAGCAGAATCGGAAAGGGCTGAGGCGGGTCTGGTGCGTATCCGCTTGTCTGTGCTGGGCAAGGAAAAGAAAGCCACTCTGAATAATATGACGGCGGGACTGCGTGAGGGATGCGATATTCTGTATATCGTCTGTCACGGAGCGTTAGTCAAAGGCGAACCGCAGCTTTTTCTCGAAGATGACTCGGGCAGAGTCGCCAGAACTCCCGGAAGCGAACTCATTGCCCGGCTGAACGAACTTCAGAAGATTCCGCGTCTGGTTGTGCTTGCCTCATGCCAGAGCGCGGGAACCGGCACCGGAAACGGAGATGCGGCATTGGCTGCGCTGGGGCCCCGTCTGTCCGAAGCCGGTATCCCGGCAGTGCTTGCCATGCAGGGAAATGTGACCATGGAGACGGTGGCAAAATTTATGCCGGTCTTTTTTGAAGAACTGCATCGGGACGGACAGATTGACCGGGCAATGGCTGTAGCGCGGGGTGCTGTCCGGGACCGCCCTGACTGGTGGATGCCGGTGCTGTTCATGCGCCTCAAAAGCGGTCGGCTCTGGTACACGCCCGGATTTGCCGGGGATCAGCAGGGAATGGAAAAGTGGCCCGCGCTGATCAACAATATCCGTCAGAGCCGATGTACGCCCATACTGGGACCGGGGTTGAGCGAATCCCTGCTCGGATCACGCCGCGAGATTGCCCGGCGCTGGGCTGAATCCTATCATTTTCCTATGGCACCGCATCATAAAGAAGACCTGCCGCAGGTTGCCCAATATCTCGCTGTCAATCAGGAATATTTTTTTCCGCGAGACAAATTTCAGGAATACCTGCGCCAAGAATTGCTCAGACACTACGGAAAAGCTTTGCCGGATGAGTTGGATAAAGCCCCGCTGGAAGAACTGATGAAGGCTGTCGGAAACCTGCGCCGTGAAAGCGATCCCGATGATCCGCACCGCATTCTGGCAGAGCTTCCCCTGCCGATTTATATCACAAGCGATTACGGTAATCTGTTGGATACCGCGCTCACAGCCGCAGGCAAATCGCCCCGGACGGATATGTGCCGGTGGAACACGGAAATCGAAGGTATTCCGTCTGTTTACGATGATGAACCGGATTATCAGCCTGACAATAAAAATCCGCTGGTCTATCATCTTTTCGGCAGGATTCGGGAACCCGAATCTTTGGTTCTCACCGAAGATGACTACTTTGACTACCTCATCGGCGTGACCGGCAACAAAGAACTGATTCCGGGCGTGGTGCGCCGGAAATTAGTGGATACAGCGCTTCTGTTTATCGGTTTCAGGTTAGATGACTGGGATTTCCGGGTGCTGTTCCGCAGCATCATGAGCAGAGAAGGCGGCCGGCGGCGCAAAAAATATGCACATGTGGGCGTGCAGGTTGATCCGGAACAGGGCAGCATTCTGAACCCGGAGCGGGCGCGTCAGTATTTGGAGAAATATTTTGAGGAAGCTTCTGTCAGCATATTCTGGGGCAGCGCGGAAGATTTTATCCGGGAATTGAAAAAGCGGTGGGAGAAGCAGTGAATCTTTACATTCCGGCGAAACGTCTTATCATTATCGGAACACAAAAGCTGAACCACGAAAGCACGAAAAAAAGGAAAAAACACGAAAATATAATGATTCTTTCGTGCTTTTCGCTTTTTTTTCGTGCTTTCGTGGTTCATTAACAGGAGCTGAATAATGCAAGACGAATGGGGACATGATCCCGGAATACAAAAAATGCGGCGGATTTTCTCCTCTATTGAGGAAGCGCAAAGGGAATTTCTGAAAAAAATGAAAATATCTCCCTTTGACGCCAGACTTAGGCATATCAGGGAAATTGCCAAGAAAATTTTTGAGCAATCCTGCGCTGTTGCTCACAGGAAAGAATTGTATCTTGACGAAGCTGAATATCAGATAATTTACCTGAACTGTTTGGCAAGAGCCTTTCATATTGAGAATATTGAAATTTCAAAAGAGGCTTTGCCGGAAAATGACAAAGCCCTCGCATCGTTAGTTTGGGAGGCTGTATCGTGATTCGACTCAGATTATTCGGACGCTGCCGCATTTATAATGATCCGGTCAGTCCGGTTTTGCGTGCGCCCGCGCAGATCGGATGGGATTCATGGTTCAGAAGCATAGACCTTGTTACGCCTAACCGTCTGAAAGGAAAAGAACTGCTTCTCAGAACCAAAGGCTGGTGGAATGTGGAGCCGTCGGAAGTTGCCGATGTGGTTGAGAAATACGGAAAATTGGTCGTGGGCGAAAAAGGCGAACTCATGATGGAATTGCCGGATCAGCGCGCGGCAGAGGCGCTGTCGGCAGCTTTGTCAAAGCATTTCGGCGACAAGGTGCTGCTTGCGCCGTGATAATTTCTCGCAAAGACCGCAAAGTTCGCAACGAAAGAAATGTAGAGCGATTTTTCAAATCGCTCTGAAGCGAATTAAAAATTCCCTCTACAAAACAGGTGCGTCTTTGCGAGAAAATTTTTTACCACGCGGGAGATGCAACCACGAGAATGAGGCAATCTTCCTGTCCGTTATTCAGCAGGCTGTGGCTTGAGCCGGTCGGTATCCATGTCGCATCTCCGGGGCTGACCTGACGCTTTTCATCGTCCACCCGCATTTCCCCGGTCCCTGAAAGGACAAAATAAATTTCCTCCATCGGATCAACATGCGCTTCGATTTCCTTGCCCGGGTCTAATCGCGCAATGGCAAGGAATCCGATTTCTTTCAATATCCGGCGGTCAAGTACCATCTGGGCAATCGCGCCGCCGTGTGCAAGATATGTGGTCTCCAATACCTCTTTATCATTAAGATTTCTGACAATCATAAAACAATCTTCTCCTTAAAAAATAAGTGTGCTGTTTTTTTAACCACGAATGAACACGAAGTTTTTAACCACGAAAATGTACGAAATTTATGAAAAAGAATTTCGTGGTTTTCGTTTCTTTCGTGGTTAAATTTGTGTGCATTCGTGGCTAAAAAAACCATTGTTTTCAATATATTCATTTTTTCATGTCATTCTTTTGAAAAAATATTGACAAGCCACTTCTTTTTGGTTACATTGTAGCTACAATGTAATTTTGGAAAAAGCATATAGCAGCTTGCGTAAGACTTGTAAAGAATAAACCGCAGATTTACACGGATTTTCCAGGACAGCACGGATTTTTAAGTATCCGTTTCCGAATTATATATATACTTACCACCGTCATAATCTGGGCTTTTGTAAAACGATTTTGCAAATCGTTTTATCGGCAGAACGGTTTGCGTCTGATTTCAGCCGGGCGTTTTACGGCAGATTTTAAAAGCGCAATTTATACCGGTTGGCAGTATATCATCTTCAATTCTAATTGCATCTCAATTTATTTAAGTAAGGAGAATCAGCATGGCAGCAGTACCGAATAAAATCATGACGTGGCAGATGGTTCAGCCGACCTCAAAAAACAAAGAAACCGGCGAAGTCATTCCGGGCAAACTTGAGAAAAAAGAAATACCCGTACCCGAACTGAAAGCAGGCGAAGTGCTGGTTGAAGTTGCAGGCTGCGGCGTATGCCACACAGATTTGGGCTATTTCTATGACGGCGTGCCGACCGTCTCCAAACCCCCGCTCGCATTGGGACACGAAATTGCAGGAACCGTCGTTGCCGGCGATGCGGCGTGGATCGGAAAAGAAGTGATTATTCCCGCAGTTATGCCCTGCCGTCAGTGCATTCTCTGCAAAACCGGACGGGGCAACAGATGTCTTGCCCAGAAAATGCCGGGCAACAGCCTTGCGATGTACGGCGGCTTTTCAAGCCATATTCCGGTGCCGAGCATTGATCTCTGCGAAGTGAAAAATCGGGGCAATGTGCCGCTGGCGCATCTGGCAGTTGTGGCGGATGCTGCAACCACGCCGTATCAGGCAGCCAAAAGAGCCGATTTGCAGCCCGGCGATAATGTGATTGTCGTGGGAATCACCGGCGGCGTGGGTCAATACATGGGACAGACCGCCAAAGCCCTGGGCGCAAAGACGGTTATCGGTATTGCCCGGAATCAGGACAAGTTGGACAGAGCCTTGAAGTTCGGCGCGGATTTTGTCATCAATTCAACAGGCAAAGACGCGGGCGCAGTTTCCAAAGAATTCAGAGCGCTTTGCAAATCAAAAGACCTTCCCGGCACCGGCTGGAAGATTTTTGAAGTCACCGGCGCAAAACCCGGTCAGGAACTTGCGCTGACATTGCTCAGTTTTACCGGAAAGCTGATTGTTGTCGGATTCGGTCTTGCCAAAACCGAATATGCTATCGGCAGACTGATGGCTTTTGACGCGGAGATTATCGGAACATGGGGGTGTCTGCCTGAGTATTATCCCATTGTTCTGGACATGGTACTTTCCAAGAAAATCAACATTGAGGCATTTGTCGAGACGCGCCCCATGAGTACCATCGCGGCGACCTTTGACGAAGCACACAGAACATCTCCTTCCAGACGGATTGTTCTGACCCCTGATTTCTGATTAATCTGATTTTTTTTCGTTCTCATGCGGAAGAAGAATGTCCATCCGGAGTGCGTCATCTTATTAAAAACAGAGCGAAGCGAAATTTTAGCAGATTTTTTGGAAACGGAAATGCTAAAAAATGCTAAAATTTCATTTTAGCACTCCGGAACGTAGAACGGGTTTTTAACCCGTTTTACGGCAGGATGCAACGCGTGAGAACGATAACAACCTTTTTTTTAAAAAAAACAAAAACAACCATTTAAAAGTGAGAAATGAAAAGCGAGAAATAATTCTTCACTTCTCACTGAAAACACAGGAGGAAAACTTACAATGGCTTTAGAGTGGATGCCCAGAGAAGACGGAATGAAAGATCACTTGCTGCATACCAATGTTCATTGGGGAACGGAAGCACCTTGTGTTGTGTATGAAAAAAAGCCCCTGACCAATCCCAAAACCGGGGAAAAAATTGACGGGCTTTATGTATCATGGATTCGCCTGAACAACCCCAACCAGTACAACTCCTACACCACCGAGATGGTGAAAGGCGTTATTGCCGGTTTTGAAAATGCTTCTTTGGACAGAAGCGTTGTGGCGGCAATTTTCACAGGAACCGGACCCTATTCTTTCTGCACCGGCGGCAATACCAAAGAATACAGCGAATTTTACAGCCTGAGATGCGATGAGTACGGTCAGTACATGGAACTGTTCAACCACATGGTGGACGCGATTCTTGCCTGTAAAAAACCGGTTGTCTGCCGGGTGAACGGCATGAGAGTGGCGGGCGGACAGGAAATCGGAATGGCCTGCGACCTTGCCATTTCCTCCGACTTGGCGATTTACGGTCAGGCAGGTCCCAAACACGGTTCCGCTCCGGACGGCGGTTCTTCAGACTTCCTTCCCTGGTTCCTCAACATGGAAGACGCGATGTGGAACTGCGTTTCCTGCGAAATGTGGTCTGCTTATAAAATGAAGATGAAAAACCTCATCAGCAAGTGCGTGCCGGTTCTGAAAGTGGACGGAAAATGGGTGAGAAACCCCGCAATCATCACCGATAAGTATGTCGAAAACGGTGAAATCGTTTACGGCGAATACAAAAAAGGCGATGAACTGAAACAGGCTCAGGCTTTCATCAAACAGCATCAGGCAAATGCGGATTTTGAACTGCTGGACAAAGAAGTTGATAACATCGTGTGGACATTCGCCAATCTGTTTCCCGGATGTCTGATCAAGTCCATTGACAGCGTGCGCGCAAAGAAGAAATTCTTCTGGGATTACTCCAAGAACTACAACCGTCACTGGCTGGCAGCCAACATGGGCGGCGAGGCATTCTTGGGCTTCGGCGCATTCAACACCAAGAAGATCACGGGACAGGATACGATCAATTTCCTCAAGTTCCGTCAGAACATTGCCCAGTGCAAAACGTGGAATATGGAAATGTTCGCGGAAGCCATGGGAAAACCGAAGGCATAATTAGGCGATTTCCGGAAATAAATGTCTCCGGATGTAAAACAACTTTACAAGTTGTTTCAAACAATTTACAAAATTGTTCTACATCAGTGCGGGATGCTTTTTTTCTGGAAATCACCTTATTTTTCTTTCAACTTCACTCCTTTTGAGCAGACAGGCGGGTCTATGGGGATGGACCCGCCTGTTCTGTTTTCTGCATTTATTGTCAGCACGCCGCCTGCCAGCTTATAAATTCATCCGGATAAATCTTGTAAATCCTGTAAAATCCTGTAAAATCCTGTAATAAAAATATGAGAAAACCTTCATCAATACTGATTGTTGACGATGATACAGACAGCCTGCGTTTACTGAGCAGTATTCTGTCAAAAACAGGCTACAGTATCGGCATGGCAAAAAACGGCACCGACGCATTGAAGTTTATCAGCCGACGACTTCCGGACCTGATCCTGCTGGATATAATGATGCCGGAAATGGACGGACTGGAACTCTGCCGCCGCATCAAAAGCTGCCCGGAATTTAATGATATCCCGATCATATTCATCACCGCCATGGATCAGCAGAAGGATAAGACCGCAGGGCTTGAAAGCGGCGCGGTGGATTACATCACCAAGCCTTTTGATCATGCCGAAGTCATGGCAAGAGTGAAAACCCATCTGGAACTCAAGCTTCTCCGTGACGGATTGGAACAGCGGGTCGCGGAGCGGACCGAGGAACTGCTGCAATCCGAGGGACGCTACCGTTTTCTGACAGAAAATGTCGGCGACGGGGTTTTCATTCTCCGGGATATGCAGTTGATATTTGTGAATCCCGCATTTGCCGATATTTTTGCTTTACCGGAAGAACAAGTGATCGGACAAGATTTCCTTTCTTTGGTAAATGAAGATTTCAAAGTACGCTTTAAGATGCTGATACAAACTGTCATGGAGGGGATTCAGACTGAAAATTTCCAGACCCTGTGCGTCCGAGGAGATTCGCGGGAGATATGGGTTGAAGGGAACTGCAACCGGATCGAATGGAATGCACAACCTTCTGTTCTCGGCACGCTGAAGGATATTACGCTGAGAAAATTGCGGGAAATCGAGGACGCGGCAGAAAAAGAACGGCTTATCCGGGAAAACCGGCAGCTCAGAGCCTCGGTAAAAGACCGGCACCGGCTCGGCAATTTGGTCGGGAAAAGCCCTGCTATGCAGGATTTATATGAATTTATTATAAAAGCATCAAAATCCGACGGCAATGTGTTCATTTACGGCGAATCGGGCGTGGGCAAAGAATTGGTTGCCCGCACCATCCATGAAATGAGCAGACGCCGTGACCGTCCTTTTGTTCCGGTCAATTGCAGCGCGATTCCCGAAGCGCTTTTTGAAAGTGAATTTTTCGGATATTGCAGGGGCGCGTTCACGGGCGCGGGAAAGAGCAAGCCGGGTTTTTTTGATATGGCAGACAACGGAACCCTGTTCCTTGACGAAGTGGCTGAAATCACACCCGGAACACAGGCAAAACTGCTCAGGGCTGTGGAATCCGGCGGCTATATGCCTGTGGGCGGAATTAAACAGAAAGACCCGGATGTCCGTATCATTTCCGCAACCAACAGCGATGTCAGGAATGCTTTGGAAACAGGGACGCTGCGCGAAGATTTTTTTTACAGGCTGCATGTTTTTCCGGTGCGTGTTCCGCCGTTAAAGGAACGGAAAGAAGATATTCCCCTGCTGGTTGATTATTTTCTGTCCCTTTATGATAAAGAAAAAAAGAGCCTGCTGATTCCCGAAAGTGTGCAGGAGGATTTGCTCCGCTATCACTGGCCCGGAAATGTCCGGGAGCTTCAGAGTGCTGTGCGGCGTTATGTGGGGTTGAACCGCTTTGAGCTTTACGAGATGCCGCTTTCTGTTTCACCCAAAAAATTCTATTATAAGGGTTCAGACCTGCGCGAAGCCTTAGCCGTGTTTGAAAAAGCCTTTATTTCCGAGTGTCTGGCAAAGAATAACGGGCATGTGGAAAAGACTTCGGGAATGCTGGGAATCCCCCGGAGAACCCTGAGCCGGAAAATGAAAAGTCTCGGCATCAAACGTCCCTGAGCCCTCCGGAGTGCTGAAATGAGCGAAGCGACCGAATTTTATAAAATGGGTCAGCATCTTGCATCTTGCTGAAATTTCATTTCAGCACTCCGGAGCGGACGCGGAGCGTGGGGAACGAGAAAATCTCCCCGCGCCGGAAACACCCCCCTGCCCCCCTCAAAGGGGGACTTCCAACCCGCTGATTTTTCCGACCTGCAAACTTATAGACAAAAACAGCCTGTTCAGGTCATTTTTGTCCATATCCGCTTTTTTAAAATAAATATCAGAAGATTAACTCCGTTTCAACCCTTTTCCACCGGACGGTTATGGCCGTTTATGGCTATACCATCATCCCTTCCTCTGTCTTCTATTTGTACACTGAAAAACAGAATTATTTTAAATAGAAATTGTTATAGCTGCGCCTGATATTGTGGCACAGTTATTGCTTTTATTCTTGAGCCGGGCTGATCACAGGGATCAGCGGTATTTTTGATCCCTCCCTTTTGTCCGAACCCTGATTTACAGGATTAAAGGATTTTCATGATTGCTGTTCAGCCTGTTCTTGCCCGGTCCGCGGAATCCGACAAGTCCGAAAGGCTTGACATAAATCCTGCAAATCCTTTAATCCTGTGAATCAGGGTTCGGACAATGTGTGAAACTGTTCAGCCTGTTCTTGCCGGTCTGCGGAATCCGACAAGTCCGAAAGGCTTGACACAAATCCTGTAAATCCTGTAAATCCTGTAAATCCTGATTCAGACAATTAAACAACCAAAAAGAGAAAAACTTGCGCGGGCATAAAAAAATTTTAAATAAAAAAAGGATATGTTGCATTGCACATTGGTTTTAAATGTCTTTGTTTAATGATAATTTTATAAAAATGGTGGGTTTTCCCCGCTATTGACAGTGCAAAATTTGTCAGATATATATTATAATCTTTTTGAATAAGGAGGTATTTTATGATCTTCTCAAATTTTTTAAAAATAATTCTTGACTTTGCTATAAAAATCAGGCAGTTTTCACTCACTCACTCACTCACTCACTCACTCACTCACTCACTCACTCACTCACTCACTCACTCACTCACTCACTCACTCACCCGATGTACGCCCGCACTTTGTAAAAACCGTTCAGGGCCCCCTGTATGTTTTGCGCCGGACGTTCTCCGTGAACAAGCCTGTTGAGCTTGTCGAAACACGGAGAGCATCCGGCGTTTTTTATTCCGGAGCATAATTGTCCGGATCAGGATTTTCAGGATTTGTGATTCCGGAGTGCTGAAATGAAATTTCAGCAAGCCTCACACGCAAAAAGTAAAACGGCTTTGCAAGCCGTTTACCTATGAAACGATTTGAAAAATCGTTTTACTGTTGCAGGGGCATCGCCGCCGGCGTGCCTCTGCGGACAGAAATCCTGTCAATCCCTTAATCCTGAAAATCCTGATTCAGACAGTTGTATGTTCAACTTTCAACCGAAAAAAAAGGAGATTGCAACATGAACAAAAAAGGAAAATGCACGATTGTTTTTGCGGCGCTGGCGCTGCTGTTTTCGGGTGCCGTGTATGCCGGAAATCTTGACCAGCCGCTTGCGCCGACCGATCCGGGAACAGCCATGTACACGCTGGAGGACATTTACAAAACCGTCTGCTGAACGGAACACCGGGGACAAAGCGGGCAGGAGCTTTCACAGAGCCGTTATCTGCGCCCGGTTCCACGGGTCATACGCTGGATGAGATTTACAACCTGATAGACAAACGTGCCTTTGTTCCAAAAACCGGGCAGACAGGATGCTGGAATGCCTCGGGCGCTTCAATCGGATGTACCGGAACCGGACAGGACGGAGAATATCGGAAAGGTTCGGCTACTGCTCCTGACCCCCGTTTCACAAACAACGGAGACGGCACCGTAACCGACAACCTGACCGGGCTGATGTGGATTCAAAATCCGGATACGACACTGCGAACTTGGAATGATGCTGTTGACTATTGCAACGCTCTGACAACAGCAGCAGGTTATTCAGACTGGCGTCTGCCCAACCTGAGAGAGCTGCAAAGCCTTATTGACTATGGTGTGACTACTTCAGTGAAGTTGCCATCGGGACATCCTTTTAGCGGCGTGCAGCCGTACTACTCTTGGTCTTCTACTACCTACGCTGACGATACGACCCTCGCCTGGGGCATGCATCTGCTCGACGGCGGCGTGTACGTCGTCGGTAAGACGAGCACCAGCTATGTGTGGCCTGTTCGCTGAGGACAAATTGAAGCTTGGGTGCTTTGATGATTTGATCCTTTCGGGGGGTGCAGGGGGTTCCCCCCTGCGCGCGACGTTTTTTTTAACATCATTGTCTGAATCAGGATTTGCAGTATTAACGGATTTTCAGGATTTGTGTTCATCCGCACAGCCTTTTGAATTTTAACCGAATATTAGGTACTGGCAGAACAGAAATCCTGTCAATCCTGTAATCCTGAGAATCCTGATTCAGACAGTTGCGGAATTTTTTTTGCTTGTTAAACCAAATAGTATCCTATATCCTGCTTAAACAGAATTTATATGAAAAATCGAAATGTCAAAAAGGAGGTTTTATGCTGGAAGTCAATGCGGAAGAAGCGGATATCAGTCTGATTTCATTGCTGAACAAAGTTGCACAGAACAATGAGATCATTATAAAATGGCACGGAAAAAGGATTGCCAGGCTGATCTCCGAAGATAAAAAAGATGATCTGTCCCTGCCGAGCCTTGCGGACTTTCGCGCCTCTGTTCAGATAAAAGGGGAGCCGCTGAATCAGACGCTTGCGGAACTGAGAGATGAGGAGCGTTACTGATGATATATGCAGATACCAGTGCGCTGGTTCCGTATTATTGTCCGGAACCGAACAGTGAGGCAGCGGAAAAAATCATTATGGAAAGCGGATTGCCGGTAATCAGCAATCTGACCGGAGTGGAAATGGCTTCGGCAGTTTCAAGGAAAATCCGGGAGGGAAATCTCTCACTGACAGACGGAAACAGAATCATGGCAGAGTTTCAGTCTCATGTCGGACAAAATCTCTTTCTGGTAATTCCTGTCCGTCCCTTGCACTATCAGATCGCAAAAGACTGGATTGAGCGGTTTGCGACTCCTCTGAGGACGCTGGATGCCCTGCATCTTGCTGTTGCTTTTTCAAACAGCCTGACAGTTCTGACAGCAGATAAAAAGCTCGGCGATTCAGCCCGGTCTCTCGGAGTGAAGGTAAGTTTTTTATAACTTGTCAGAAATCAGTTTCTTCCTTTAACAGTATTTTTCACAGAAAGCAAGGAGGATAAAATGAGTCTTAAAAAATCAGCTTCGGCTGTCATTGACCTGTTTGCGGCTGTTTTGTTCTGCGGGACAGCGCACGCGGGCAACAGCAGCGGCTACGCGTGGAGCGAAAACGCAGGCTGGGCGAATTTCAACCCGGCCGGGGGCGGCGTAAGCGTTTACGACGACCATCTCGAAGGCTATGTCTGGCATGAGAATATCGGCTGGATACGGCTCGGGACTTTCACTGCCGGAACAGCGCACACCTACACCAACACCGCAAATTCAAACTACGGCGTAAACAATGACGGCGCCGGCATTCTCTCCGGCTACGGCTGGAGCGAAAATGCGGGCTGGGTCAATTTCAGTCCCGCCGGCCGCCGGTTCGGTATTTGCCGGATGGTCGCCGTCTCCGTGTGCGGCAAGCTTCAGTATGCCCGGGTCCGCTCTGACCTGCACCGCGACATTCAATGCTTCGTCTGTTCCTCCTGCGGGTCTGCCTGCCGCGCCGACGGGTCTGACAGCGAAAGCTTTGTCTGACACAGAGATTCTGCTGACGTGGACGGACAACAGCAATAATGAAACCGGCTTCGTCATCGAGCGTTCTGACGGGATCCACGGCTGGGAGGAGGTCGGGAGAGTCGGCGCAAACGTCACGAGTTTCAC
>JFJP01041028.1_pt1 | contig 19563 bp, 25 predicted proteins | sample 431651 | NCBI WGS metagenome assembly JFJP01 (sample SAMN02602958, study PRJNA72255) | Microbial mat metagenome, whole genome shotgun sequencing project. | biome: fresh water; feature: sink hole; material: water; isolation source: purple microbial (photo- and chemosynthetic) mats found in...
GAACATTTTTTTGGCGAAATTGATATTAATTTCCAAATAAACCTTGTTACCACTGACTTGGAGCATACTGCTATAAAAAAATACCTCGATAAGATTACCCAAAAACCGAGCGTTAAATTTATTCTCATAAAAGACGATATGTCCCACGTTTTTGAAATTAATGCGGCTTTGGAAAGAAACGAATTGATTTGTTTTACAGGCGATAGATATTTTGAAGGGGTAAAATCCTTACCCGAAAAATTATTAGGGCAAGAAGCTCAATTTCCAGCTGGACCTTTTCTTATTGCCTCCCGCCTAAAAGTTCCAGTTGTTTTTGTTTATGTAATGAAAGAGTCACATTTGCATTATCATCTTTATACAAGAGAAGCAAAAGTGAAACATCGTGATGAAAAAGCATTGCTGAAAGCTTATACCGAAAGTGTTGAGTCTATGCTCGAAAAATATCCACTACAATGGTTTAACTATTTTGATTTTTGGGATCAATTGGGAAATCGTGGACTAAATTAATTATTAATACTGCAAATTGAGTCATTTTATTCATTTTGTATTTTGGAAAAACATCTAAAAAAAATGGAAAAATTCGACACAATTGTTATAGGTTCTGGAGTGGGCGGTCTCTCAACAGCGATTTGTTTGGCAAGAGCAGGGCAAAAAGTATTGGTGTTAGAACAACATTATGTTCCAGGTGGCTGGGCTCATAGTTTTACTCTTAATGGTCAGAGATTTAGTCCGGGTGTTCATTATGTTGGACTTATTGATGATGGTCAATCCACAGGCGAAATGTATCGGGGACTTGGAATTGCCAATGATCTCGTTTTTTTCAGAATGAACAAAAACGCTTACGAACATTGTTTGATAAATGGTGAAAAGTTCGACATTCCAGCTGGAATTGAAAATTGGAGAAAATCATTAGTAAGCCGTTTTCCCAAAGAAGAAAAAAATATCAACGAATATCTGACATTGATTCAAAGAGTTAATTTTGAATTGCAATTAATCCCAAAATTGAAAGGTTTTTGGCAAAAAATTACCGTTCCATTCAGAACCAAACATTTTGGAAAATTCGCTTTATTTTCATTGAAAAAAGTCATAGGTTGGCACATTAAAGATGCTTTACTAAAATCTGTTTTGAACGTTCAATGTGGCGATCATGGACTTTCGCCAAAATGGGCTTGTTTTCCGGTGCATTGTTCGGTTATGAGCCATTATTTTGAAGGCGGATTTTATCCAATGGGAGGTGGCGGAGGCATCGTCAAGGCAATGACTAAAGGAATTAAAAATAACGGTGGAGAAGTTCGAGTGAAGCAAGATGTGGCTAAAATTCTAATCGAAAACAAAAAAGTCATTGGAGTTCAACTCAAAAACGGAGATCAAATTTTTGCGAAATCGGTTGTTTCAAATGCTGATCCTTCCATTACTTATTTGAATCTAATTGGCAAAGAACATTTGAGCAAAGGTCTGATTAAGAAATTAGAAAAAACAAAATACTCCGTTACTTCCTTGATTTTATTTCTAACTTTGGATATGGACGTAACCCAATTCGGTATTGATTCTGGCAATATTTGGATGATGAAAGATGAAAACGATGATGCTAATTTTGAGGATTTAATGAAGGGCAATATCACAGATGGAGATTCTTTTCCTGCGGTTTTTATTAGTTGTACTACGTTGAAAGATCCTGTGAGTTTCAACGGAAGATACCATAATTTTGAGGTTGTAACTTATATCAATTACGACAATTTACCCGAATTTAATGGATTAGGCGATTATCACTCCGAAAACTATAAAATTTTCAAAGAAAAGGTTATTAATAAATTGATGAATAACATCGAAAAGATTATTCCTGGAGCCAAACAAAAAGTGGTTCAAGCCGAATTAGGAACTCCAAAAACCAATGAATTTTATATCAATTCGACTAAAGGAAATGTCTATGGATTTATACCTTTGTGGAGCCAGCACACTTTCGCACGGAGTTGCTGGTGCAACCCAATCGGGAATAGTTGCTGCGGCAGCAATTTTAAATTGTAAACCTAATGATTTATTAATTGAAGAAGGCAACCAAAAAATCCGAATTTATGAGGCCGAAGATTCATCTACTTGGCCAGAATGGGTTAAGGCGAAAAGATTAGACAAAATTCGAAATTTCAAAGAAATTAATTTATCCTGACGAGTTTCGATTTATTTCAATTAAATTTACTTTTTTATAAATATTCAAAATGAAAAATGTTCTTGTAATCTATTATTCTCAATCAGGGCAATTGGAATCTATTGCCAGAAATATTGCAAAACCTTTATTAAATTCTGAGGATATTATAGTTACATTTCACGAAATTAAGTTAGAAAAACCGTTTCCATTTCCTTGGAGTAATGAAGCTTTTTTTGGGGCTTTCCCTGAATCATTTTTGCAAATTCCTTCAGCCTTGAAACCCATTCCAAAAGAAGTTTTGGATGTAAAATACAATCTAATTCTGTTGAATTATCAAGTTTGGTATTTGACCCCATCAATTCCAATTAATTCATTTCTAAAAAGTTCAGAAGCTAAAATTTTATTAAGCAATACTCCTGTGGTAACGATAAATGGTTCAAGGAATATGTGGATTATGGCCCAAGAAAAAGTAAAAGTTTTATTGAAACAAAACAATGCAATTCTCAAAGGAAACATCGCTTTGGTGGACAGAGCAGGAAATTTAATTAGTGTAATTACTATTGTGGAATGGATGTTTTCGGGAGTTAAAAAGAAATACCTCGGATTTTTTCCTTTACCCGGAGTTTCTGATAAAGACATTGAAGAATCGTCAAAATTTGGAAACATAATTCTTTCGAGTTTAAAAGAAAATAATTTAGATGATTTGCAATTAAAATTAATTGAAAATGATGCAGTTAGAGTAAGTTCTTATTTAGTAACTGTCGATAAAACAGCGAATAAAATTTTCGATAAATGGGCAAATTTTATTATTACTAAAACTAAATTTAGAAAATCTTGGTTAAAAGTATTTAAAGTATATTTATTGCTCGCAATTTGGTTAATCTCGCCAATAGTTTATATATTGCACGTTTTTACATACCCAATAAATAGCCAAAAAAGGGAGAAAGAAAAACACTATTATAAAGGAATTAATTAGAGATTATGTTTGAAGTTTTTATCACAAAAATTGGAAAATATTTGCCAAATGAAGCCGTTTCAAATGACGAAATGGAAGATTATTTAGGGCTTATTAATAATACTGCTTCTAAAGCAAGAAGACTAATATTAAGAAATAACAAAATTGTCAGTCGTTATTATGCCATTGATAAAAACGGGAAAAGCACTCATACTAATGCGGAATTGACTAGAAATGCCATTCAGGAATTATATGACGAGAGTTTTACGGCTCAGGATATGGAATTGCTTTCCTGTGGCACTACAACCCCAGATGTGCTTGTGCCTTCTCAAGCATCAATGGTTCATGGGTTGTTAAAAAACAGAAATTTGGAGCTAAATTCCTCATCTGGAGTGTGTTGCGCAGGGATGAATGCTTTAAAATTTGGTTTTCTTTCTGTGAAAACTGGAAGCACAAAAAATGCGGTTTGTACAGGTTCCGAAAAACTTTCCTCTTGGATGTTGTCCGAAAAATTTGAGAGCGAAGTCGTCAATTTAAAAAATCTGGAAGAGCAACCCATTCTTGCCTTCAAAAAAGATTTTTTAAGATGGATGCTGTCCGATGGAGCTGGAGCTTTTTTATTAGAAAATAAACCTAAAGGAAATATATCTTTGAAAATTGAATGGATGGAAGCTTATTCTTATGCCTACGAGCTTGAAACCTGCATGTATGCTGGTGGCGATAAATTAGAAAACGGAGAAATCAAACCTTGGAATGATTATAATCCTAACCAATGGCTGAAAGAATCTTTGTTTGCATTCAAACAAGATGTAAAATTATTGGATGAATTTATTTTGCAAAAGGGTGTTCAAAGTGTTTTTGACTCATTATCTAAAAATAATATTCCAGTGAGCCAAATCGATTATTTTTTGCCTCACGTTTCTTCTCATTATTTTGTTGACGGTTTAAATAAATTACTTATTGAAAAAGGTATCCAAATTCCAATTGAAAAATGGTTTATGAATCTGGCAACTGTTGGAAATGTAGGAGCCGCATCAATTTATTTAGCATTAGAAGAATTGATGAATTCTGGTAAATTAAAAAAAGGAGATAAAATATTTTTATGCGTTCCAGAAAGCGGACGTTTTTCTTATGCTATGGCATATTTAACAGTATATTAATGATTGAGAATAGATTTAAAACATTAGACAAAGATTTTGTAGAAAAATTGTTGCCACAAAAGTCTCCTTTTGTAATGGTGGACAAAATGTATGATTTTACCGAAACTTCATTAGTTTCTGGGTTTACCATTCAAAAAGAGTCTATTTTTTTTCAGAATGGATATTTTTTAGAATCAGGTTTAATAGAACATATTGCACAATCCATCGCTTTGCATACAGGGTATCAATTTTTTCTAAAAAATGAACCAGCACCAACGGGTTTCATAGGTTCTATAAAAGACATCAAAATTATGAAACTCCCAAAACTAGGTGATGAAATTCAGACCACTATTACCATTCTTCAAGAATTTGCTGGAATTACTTTGGTGGATGCAGTTACAAAATTGAATATTATCGAAATTGCTAGTGGTCAAATGAAAACCGTTTTGGCAAAATAACGATGGATACTAACATCGATATAAAACATTTTTTGCCTCATCAAGCACCTATGCTTATGGTTGATAAATTTGTTGATATTGATAATCAACAGGTTGAGACATTTTTTGAGATAAATAAAGACAATATTTTTGTTCAAAATGATGTTTTTTCAGAAGCTGGATTAATAGAAAATGCGGCACAAACCTGTGCGTCTATTGTTGCACAAAGATATTTTATAGACGAAAACAATCAGGAAATTAAAGACGTTGCTGTCATTGGGTTTATAAGTACTATAAAATCAATCAAAATTCATAGTTTGCCAAAAGTTGGTAATACTCTTAATACAAAAGCGGTTTTGCTTTCAAAATATAAAACAGACGATTATAGCTTATGCACAATGAGTTGCCAAATTTATAATGAAGAAAAATTACTTTTAGAAGGAGAAATTAATCTTTTCCTTAAAGAAAATAGTTCAAAGAAGTAGCATTTTATGAAAAAAGACGAAGTTCCTCAAGATAAAGGTAATCTTTCCAATAAAAACATGAAAGAATTGGTTTATGCAACCGATGAAAACGGCAATTATACAACTACTTTAAGTACAGGTTGGGAACCAAAAACTATTGCACTTTCTAATTCTATTGAAGAAATAAGTGAGCGTATTGCTATTGCAAAAGCACAAGTAAACAATAATGAAGTAAGTCCGATTGTCTATTTTATGGAATATTGCAGGATGGACATTGCTATTCTGTCGAGCTATGTAGGAATGTGGCAATGGCAAGTAAAAAGACATTTTAAACCCAAGGTATTTGCTAAATTAAGCGATAAAATTTTACTTAAATATACAAAAACTTTCAATATTTCTATTTCCGAATTAAGAAATTTTAAAACCCATTAATGGAAACCAATTTTACACATCATCAATCGGCACATTGCGAAAACGGAGTAGCTTCCAATTTGTTAAAAAACAACGGTTTGAATATTAGTGAACCCATGGTTTTTGGAATTGGATCTGGTCTTTTCTTTGTTTATTTGCCTTTTTTGAAAGTGAATTATGCCCCAGCAATAAGTTACAGACCCTTGCCAGGACTCATTTTCAATAAATTGGCAAAACGATTGAGATTGAAAATAAAAAGACAAAAATTTTCTAATGAAGTCAATGCTGTAAGGGCTTTAGATGAAAACTTAAAAAATAATATTCCATCAGGATTACAAGTAGGCGTTTATAATTTGACTTATTTTCCTGATGAATATCGTTTTCATTTCAACGCTCATAATTTAGTGGTTTACGGAAAAACAGATACCGATTATTTAATCAGCGACCCAGTGATGGAAAGCGTGACCACCTTGACACACGACGAGTTGAGAAAAGTGCGTTTTGCCAAAGGTGCATTTGCTCCAAAAGGACAAATTTATTATCCAATTTTAATTCCAGAAAAAATTGATTTAAAAGGAGCAATTATCAAAGGAATAAAAAACACCTGTCGAGATATGTTAGCTCCAGTACCCATTATCGGAGTTCGAGGAATGAGAATGGTGGCCAGACAAATCAGGAAATGGCCAGTAAAACACGGCACCAAAAAAGCCAACCATTATTTGGCTCAAATGGTACGAATGCAGGAAGAAATTGGCACTGGCGGAGGAGGTTTTCGGTTTATATATGCGGCATTTTTGCAAGAAGCCTCCGTTATTTTAGAAAATGAAAAACTAAAAGAATTGTCTCAAGAAATGACTGCAATAGGCGATTTATGGCGAGATTTTGCGGTCGAAGCTTCCCGGATTTATAAAAATAGAAGTTCAAAAGAAGACACATACAACACTATAGCCGACCAACTTGTGGCTATTTCCAATAAAGAAGAAGTGTTTTTTAAGAAATTGAAAATAGCCATTCGATAAAATCTATATTTTGCAACCAATTATCCAAATAGACCAACTTTCAAAAAAGTACAAAGATGCCGAAATGTATTCTTTGGTCGATTTTTCATTGTCTATAAATAAAGGTCAAATTTTTGGATTATTAGGTCCCAATGGCGCTGGGAAAACCACCTTAATTTCAATGCTTTGCGGATTAATAAAACCTACCACGGGCGGTTTTTCAATCCAAAATATGACTTATGCCAAAAATGCGAATGATATAAAGAAAATCATTGGGGTTGTCCCTCAAGAATATGCCTTGTATCCAACATTGACTGCACGTGAAAACCTGATGTATTTTGGCAGTATGTATGGTTTGAAAGGCGAAAATTTAAAAGAAAAAGTAATCGAAAGTCTTGATTTTCTTGGGCTTCTAAAATTTGCCGACAAGCGAATCGAAACCTTTTCTGGAGGAATGAAACGTCGAGTGAATTTGATTGCCGGGATTTTGCACAATCCACAACTACTTTTTTTGGATGAACCAACTGTTGGGGTCGATGTGCAATCTAAAAATGTAATTATTGATTATTTAAAACAACTCAACAAAAACGGTACTACCATTATTTATACTTCACACCACCTATCGGAAGCTCAAGATTTTTGCACCGATATTGCCATTTTGGATAGAGGAAAAATTTTTGCAGAAGGAACACCAAAGCATTTAATTGATTCAACCCATAATGCCAGAAATCTCGAAGATGTATATATTTCATTAACTGGAAAAGAATTGCGCGATGATATATAAACTTTTTATGTCCGTTTTTAAGGAATTTCTACTCTTGAAAAGAGATTTTGGTGGAATGATTATTCTGTTTGTAATGCCTCTGGTGTTGATAATTACGGTAACTTTAATCCAAGACAGTACTTTTAAAAACATAAGTGAATCTAAAATTCCAATTCTATTGGTCGATTATGACAATGGAAATGTTTCTAAAACCGTTTTTGATAATTTGCAAAAAAGTAATTTTTTCACTGTTGTAACCAATATTGACAATAAACCACTTACCGAAACCCTTGCTAAAGAAGCTGTTTTTTCTGGAAAATATCAATTAGCCATTATTATTCCAAAAAAATTAAGTGCCGATTTGCAAACTAAAATTGACCAAAACGTAGCCAAAATTACTAGCAGTTTAGGAATGACTGACAGTTTAGTTCAAACTCCCCTTTCGGGGGCTGGGGGGGTCAATCAAAAAGAAGTGAAATTGTATTTTGACCCTGCAGTCCAAATGAGTTTCAAAAATGCTGTAATGAATTCAATTGACAAGATGATTTCGCAGATTGAAACAAAGTCGATTTATGCCACTTTTCAAGACCAATTGGGGGATGGAACGGCTAGTTTTGAACAGAAGAGTTTCATTAGTTTCAAAGAAATTATGCCCAAAATAAATGATAAAGAAATAAAACCAAATTCAGTACAACACAATGTTCCCGCTTGGACATTATTTGCCATATTCTTTATCATCATTCCTTTGTCTATCAATATTGTGAAAGAAAAAACACAGGGAACATTCGTTCGTTTGCGCACCAATCCAGTTTCAAATAGTATTGTTTTGGCAGGAAAAACAATCACTTATTTGGTTATTTGTATGATTCAATTTTATATGATGGTGGCGGTTGCCGTTTTCTTGTTTCCTCATTTAGGATTACCTTCACTCAATGTTCAGGGGCATCTGTTTATGATGAGTATTGTAGCTGTTTTTTCTGGATTTGCAGCCATTGGTTTTGGAATTTTATTGGGAACAATAGCCAATACACCAGAACAATCCGCACCTTTTGGAGCAACATCTGTAATTATTCTTGCGGCAATTGGTGGCGTTTGGGTGCCTGTTTTTGCAATGCCTAAAATAATGCAAATTATTGCAGAATCCTCGCCAATGAATTGGGGTTTGAATGCTTTTTATGATGTGCTTTTGCGAAACGGTTCTATTTTAGAAATATTACCAGAAATAAGTTTGTTATTTTTGTTTTTCATAATTACCACAACCATAGCATTGCTGTATGATAAGAAAAAGAGAGCTGTATAAAGAAGCTACCGAATTAACCGTTACCAAAGACATTAGAGTTCGATTCAACGAAACCGACCCACTCGGAATCGTTTGGCACGGCTATTATATTACCTATTTTGAAGATGGTCGGGAAGCTTTCGGAAGACATCACGGCATTTCCTATCTTGATGTTTTCGATTGCGGATTTACAACACCAATAGTTAAGTCGGTTTGCGAGCATAAATTGTCTTTGCGTTATGGCGATGTAGCCCGAATTGAAACCACAATTGTTGATACACCAGCAGCAAAAATGATTTTTAGATATACCATCTTTGATACCAACAATGAAATTGCTTGTACGGGCGAAACAGTTCAGGTTTTTTTGGACAAAAAAGGGGAATTGATGCTGACAAATCCACCATTTTATGAAGAGTGGAAGAGGAAAGTGGGGTTAATCTAAACCCTGTCAGGGTTCAAAACCCTGACAGGGTTAAAATCAATAAAAATGTTAAAAGAAGTTTTCATTACCGAAACCAATTGTATCACGCCCTTGGGGTTTGATGTGGCTACCAATATAAATAATATTATTGGTAATGTTTCGGGTATTCAATTGCATCATAATTTGGAGTTGATGAAAACACCATTTTATGCTTCTATTGTAAATGATAAAGCAATAAACTCGGCTTTCGCCAAAATTACTTCGGCAGAAAATTACACCCGTTTGGAAAAAATGATGATTTTGGCTTTGCAACCCATAGTCGAAAAATCAAAATTAGATACAAAAACAGGTTTTATTCTTTCTACAACCAAAGGAAATATTACAGCCTTAGAAAATCCATCTTCAGATAATTTTCAACAAGCACATTTGAGTCAATTAGCCAAAAATGTGGCCGATTTTTTCAACTTCAAAACCGAACCAATTGTGATTTCCAATGCTTGTGTTTCTGGAATCCTGGCGGTTTCAGTTGCCAAAAGATTAATTCAAAGCGGAATGTTTGACAACGTTTTTATAGTTGCGGGCGATGAAGTTTCTGAATTTGTTTTGTCAGGATTCAATTCCTTTCAGGCGATGAGCGATTTGCCTTGCAGACCCTATTCCAAAAGCAGAAACGGCGTAACTTTAGGAGAAGCAACGGCAGCAGTTTTGGTTTCATCCAATAAAAAAAATGCCAAAATAAGAATCATCGGAGATGGCAATATCAACGATGCCAACCATATTTCAGGGCCTTCAAGGACTGGCGAAGGGCTATTTAGAAGCATAGAAACTGCCTTGTCGGAAGCCAAAATCTACGCCAATCAAATTGATTATATCTCGGCTCACGGAACAGCAACCCCTTTTAATGACGAAATGGAAGCCATTGCATTCAACAGATTAGGGCTTCAAAATGTTCCCGTGAATAGCCTGAAAGGTTTTTACGGACACACTCTCGGAGCTTCAGGATTGTTAGAAACCGTCATCGGAATTGAAACTGTTTTAGAAAGCAAATTATTTGTTTCCTTGGGTTTTGACGAAATCGGACTAAGTCAATCTATCAATATTATCGAAAAAAACGAAGACAAAAACATTCAACATTTCCTAAAAACCGCTTCGGGTTTTGGAGGTTGCAATACGGCGGTTTTGTTTGAGAAGATTTAGTTGTATCTTTCGTCCGATTAAATCAATAAATTTAAGATAGAGATGAACATTATTGAAAAAATAAACAACAATAGAAGTTTAATTGTTTCTGAATTATACGAATGGTCAGAAACATTTGATAATGAAGTAGATGATGAAGGAGAAAAAACTCTAGAAAGGTATAATTTTGTTTTTGATTTAGCCGAACGACTGGAAAATAATGTTTGCACTGAAAAAGACTATCAGGATATTGTGTTTCATATCGACCAAATAAATTATAATGAAGTAAGAATAAAAATGTTTAACTTTTTTCCCGAAAGAAAAGATGACTGAAATGTTTTTTGGTAGTGCAGAAAACACATACAAACTGTTTCAAAAACATTCCGAAAATGAAGATATTTTGGATTTTTAAAAAAAAATTTAAGTTTTTACCAATGTTAAAAAATATTGGATACTAAAAAACAAGAAGATGAAACAATACGAAGCCGTAATTTTAACAATCGAAAAATTTGGAGGCGTGGCAACACTTGGTCAAATAAATCAAGAAGTTTTTAAATTTCCTGACTGTGAATGGAAGACAAAAACACCTTTTGCAAGCATTAGACGGATTGTACAAACTGATAAAAATATCTATAAAATAAAGCCTGGTCTGTATGGATTGGTACAATTCCAAAAAGCCAATGAGGCAAATGGAATTTTGCAACTAACTGAATCAAACAAAGATTCAAAAGAAGCAATTGATTTTAATCATTCCTATTTTCAAGGTTTATTATTGAAAGTTGGAAATTTGAAAGGGTTAAAAACGTTTGTACCAAACCAAGATAAAAATAGAATGTATTTAAATGAAAAATTGGTTGATATTAGAACTTTAAATGAAATTCCCCAATATTCATATCCTAAATTAGTTAATAAAAGTGCATCTGTTGACGTAATTTGGTTCAATGAAAGGGAAATGCCACATTCATTTTTTGAAGTTGAGCATTCAACTGACATTCAAAATTCATTACTTAAATTTAATGAATTACAAGATTTTTATTCAAGAATGGCAATCGTTGCAGATTCTAAAAGAAAAGATGAATACTTGAAAAAACTAAAATATTCGTCATTTACTAATTTAGTTACGCAAAATAGGGTTTCATTTATGGATTATGAAGCATTAAACAAACAATATGAAACAATACTTGAACAACAAAATTATGAATTTATTTTATAAATAAATTATGGCAAGATATATATTTTATACAGACCAAGGTTTGACAATTGCACCAAATGGAGAAGATGTTGAAAATTTTCAAATTATTGGATTTGAAGAAGGAATATCAGAAGTAGACGCTTTTGGAAATCTTTTAAAAAATAACGATTGGATTATTGAAATGAAGTTTTCTACAGATAATATTAAATGCAAATTGGTATTTGAAACTAATTTTTCATCAAAAGTAAATAAGGTATTAGATTATTTATGGAAAGATGAAGAAAGGCATTATGAAGAAAATAATGACGATGAAAAATTTGTAGAAAATCACATTTTTAAAACTTTGGAGGAAATTAAAACTGAATTATAAACTATTAGTTTGATATGATTTTGCCGACCCTCCTTATTTTTTATCCAATAACGGTTTGTCAATTCAAAATGGAAAAATTGTAAGTGTCAATAAAGGAACGTGGGACAAATCGGAAGGATTTGAATTTATCAATGATTTTAACAGAAAATGGTTGTCATTGGCGAGAGAAAAATTAAAAGAAGATGGTACCATTTGGATAAGTGGTACAATGCACAATATTTTTTCGGTTGGACAAATGTTGAATGAATTGGGTTTTAAAATTCTGAATGTCATTACTTGGGAAAAATCAAATCCTCCACCTAATTTTTCGTGTCGCTATTTTACCTATTCACATTATTACAACTATGAATTAATGAAGCAACTCAATGGCGATAAGCAAATGAAAGATGTTTGGAAACTGCCAGCCATTGCACCTTGGGAAAAATCGTGTGGAAAACATCCGACCCAAAAACCTTTGTCGGTTTTAACACGTCTAATTTTAGCGTCAACAAAACCCAATGCGTGGATTTTAGACCCATTTACAGGAAGTTCAACAACAGGAATAGCCGCGAATTTGACCAACAGACGATTTTTAGGAATTGACCAAGAAATGGATTTTTTAAACATCAGCAAAAATAGAAAACTTGAAATTCAAAACGATAAAATTGCCTCGGTATATAAACATAAAATCGTTTGTTCCATAGACAAAAAACCACAAGAATTATTTTTAGTTGGAGAACCACAAGTAGAATATAATAATGAGTTAATATTGTAACTTTATGAATCACAGGAATATTGCAAAGAATTTATTTTTTAAGATTATCGGTAATTTTTCATTAAATCATTAAAAACAAACAAGTTAATATTTTTCGCATAATTAAACCACATATTCCTAAAATCAGTATTTTTGTATAGTGAATTGCCTAACAAAAAAGAACCACTTGAAACAATCCGTAAACATAGCAACAATCTTTCCTAAACACTTATTTTGGGATATGGATCATAGTAAACTTAATCTTACTAGAGATGCGGCTATCATTATTCCGAGGGCTTTGTATGCCACAAATGAAGAAACTTTTGCGACGGATATTAGTATATTAGAACAATTTTATTCTAAAAACACCATCCTTAAATACCTAAAAACAACTAAAGAACGTATTAGTAATGAGGTTTGTGCAATGGTTGCAAAAAGATACAATGTACACCCTTTTGCACGCTTCAAACAAATATGAGTGTAGTAAGTCCCATTCTGAAACAAACAATCCTTGAATTACAGAATTTACCGAGCCTAGCTCAATTTGCTTTGGGTGGTGGTACAAATTTGGCTTTGCGTTACAACCATCGCATTTCTGTTGATATTGATTTTATTGCTCCAACAATCATAGGAAAAATTGGTTTTGACCAAATTATTGAAGAAGTTGAAAACCTTTATGGCAAGAAGCAAGTAAACACAATGCTACTAAATACAGAACTTGACGAACAATTTTTGTTTTTGAAAATGTTTGTTTCAAAAAAGGATGAAGTCATAAAAGTGGAGTTTCTGCAGAATATGAAATGTTTATTTGCTCCTGAAGTATTTGAAGATATTCGAGTAATTCATAAAACAGATATTGGCTTATTTAAGTTAATGAGTGCTTCAAATCGTTTTGCCAAAAAGGATATTTACGATTTAGATTATATCACTGATGAATTACAATTGGTCGAATTATTCCAATATTTCAAAATCAAATCTGAAAAATTCAATCTATCAGAACACCATACCATTTTTGACTTAGACAACGAAGCAAATCCAATAGACAAGCCAGAATTATTATTAGAATTTGATTCTATGAAATCCTCAAAACAAAACAGACCATCACACTCAAATGATAAGATAGAAATACAAGAAAATAGCAAAACTTGGCAAATGGCAAGATTAAGTTGGCGTTCAAAAGTTAGACAATTATTTAACCATTTAGGAAAAGACTTTCCAACACCAACAGGTATAAAAATCAGATAAATAATAAACGGATTTAAAAAAAAATAACCACCTTGTTGTTAGAAGAACTAAACACAGCATACAAATCAGAACTAAAACTTTGAAAACCCAAACCCACATAAAATCCTTTTGCACCATTCAAAACAACGAAATTATTTTGGATGGCAAATCAATTTTCAAGTTGGAATCAACACCATTTTCCGACTTTTCAAAGAAAGCCTATCAAAATTTTGAAATCAATTATCCCAAGTTTTTCAAAATGGATAATTTGAGCAAACTGGCTTTTCTTGGAGCGGAATTGCTTCTGAAAAATGAAATCGACAGCACAAAAGAAAATAATATTGCTTTGGTTTTTGCCAATAAATCGTCCAGTTTAGATACCGATGTGAAATACCAAAACTCGATTTCAGATGCCGAAAATTATTTTCCGAGTCCAGCGGTTTTTGTTTATACCTTGCCTAATATTTGTTTGGGCGAAATTTGTATTCGACATCAATTGAAAAGCGAGAATTCTTTCTTTATATTTGCCGACTTCAATCCTGATTTTATGCTGAATTATTCAAACCTACTTTTGGATACAAAAAAAACGGATAAAGTGCTTTGCGGTTGGATAGAATATTTAGATGAAGAATATAAAGCATTCTTTTATTTGGTAGGAACAGAAGGGAATTTGGAACATAAAATAGAAACATTAAAATCAGAATATAACAAATAATTATGGAAGCATTAAAACAAGAATTAAAAGAAAAAATAATAGCTGTTTTAAATTTGGAAGACATCACTTTGGAAGACATCAATGACAATGACCCATTGTTTGGAGATGGTTTGGGGCTTGATTCTATTGACGCATTGGAACTTATAGTGATGATGGACAAAGACTACGGAATCAAATTAGTGGATCCAAAGGAGGGGAAAACTATCTTTCAGTCTATTGAAACAATGGCAACTTATATAAAAGAAAACAGAACGAAATAATTTTAGATTTTAGATTTTAGATTTTAGAATCTAGAAATCTAAACTCTGAAATCTTAAATCTAAAATGGAAATGAAAGGAGTTGCCATAACGGGAATGGGAATTATTTCGGCTATCGGGAATACGGTAGAGGAGAACTATGTTTCGTTGGTAAACAATCGCATCGGAATTACGTCCATCGAAAACATTTTGACAGTACATTCTGACGTGATTAAGGTTGGAGAAATAAAAAAAACCAATCAACAATTGGTCAATGAATTGCAACTTTCGATAGATAATAATTTTTCAAGAACTGCAATGTTGGGAACAATTGCAGCCAAACAAGCAGTTCAAAATGCCCAAATTTCTTCGATTAATGAATATAAAACAGGATTGATTTCGGCAACAAGTGTGGGCGGAATGGATATGACGGAAGTTCATTATTACGACTATTTTGAAGATGAAAATCTCATAAAATATATCAGTTCTCACGATGGTGGCGATGTGGCTCATAAAATTGCCGATGAGTTGGGTTTAAAAGGAATGGTTACCACAATTAGCACCGCTTGTTCCTCGGCTGCGAACTCAATAATGCTTGGAGCAAGATTGATAAAAGCAGGGAAATTAGACCGAGTGATTGTGGGCGGAACCGATGCTTTGGCAAAATTCACGATTAATGGTTTCAAGACTTTAATGATTTTATCTGATGGTTACAACAGCCCTTTTGATAATGACAGAAAAGGCTTGAATTTGGGCGAAGCCGCCGCATTTTTGGTATTGGAATCCGATGAAATTGTAAAAAAAGAAAACAAAAAAGTCTTGGCTCGAGTTTCTGGCTATGGCAATGCGAATGATGCTTTTCATCAAACCGCCTCTTCCGAAAATGGTGATGGTGCTTTTTTGGCAATGGAGAAAGCACTGCAAGTGGCAAATCTAAAACCAGAACAAATAGATTATATCAACGTTCACGGCACGGCAACCCCTAATAATGATTTGTCTGAAGGAAGAGCTATTGTAAGGATTTTTGGAGAAGAAAAAGCACCCGATTTTAGTTCTACAAAACCATTAACAGGTCATACTTTAGCGGCTGCAGCTGCGATTGAAGCAGTTTATAGTGTTTTGGCAATTCAAAATAATGTAGTTTTCCCAAATCTGAATTTTAAAACCCCAATGCATGAATTTAATTTAATCCCGCAAACGACATTAAAATATAAAAACATCGAACACGTATTGTCTAATTCTTTTGGATTTGGAGGAAATTGTTCGACCCTAATATTTTCTAAAAACGAATGAGAAAAACCTACATCAACGGACTTGGGAGCATTTCGGCTCAAGAAACATTCGATTCTGTTTTTTTAGAAAAAGCCGAAATCAACGAGATTGACAATGTATTGTCGTTGAAAACACCAATCTATAAAGATTTTATTTCGCCCGTTGCCATCAGAAGAATGGCAAGAGGCGTGAAAAACGGAATTGTAGCTTCGGCAATGGCAATGAAAGAGGCAAATGTTTCAAGTGTTGATGCCATTATCACAGGAACAGGAATGGGTTGCATAGAAGACTCTGATAAATTCTTAAAAGCCATTATCGACAATAAAGAAGCGTTTTTAACTCCCACTTCATTTATTCAATCCACACATAACACGGTCGGAGCTCAAATTGCTTTGGGATTACAATGCAAAGCCTATAATTTTACTTATGTAAACGGTGCAGTTTCCTTTGAATCGGCTCTTTTGGATGCCAAAATGAAAATAGAAGAACAGGAAGCAAACTCCATTTTGATTGGTGGAATAGACGAAATTACCGATTATACGATGTCTCTTTTCAAATTGGCGGGATTCATAAAAAAAGAAAATGAGAGTCCATACAAGATTTTAAACTCGAACACAAAAGGAGTAGTTTTTAGCGAAGGAGCCACTTTTTTTGTTTTGGAAAACGAAATAAAAAGCACCACTTATGCTGAAGTTTTGGATATTGAAATCATAAATAAATTGATTGTAACCGAAGTTGAAACAAAAACAATGGATTTTTTAAAAGCCAATGGATTGCAAGTTTCTGATATTGATGCTGTGGTTTTAGGTTATGATGGCGATGTAGAATTTGATGATTATTATAAAATTCTTTCGGAAAAGCTTTTCGGAAAAACACCACAAGTGTATTATAAGCATTTGTCTGGCGAATACAATACAGCATCGGCTTTTGGATTATGGGTTGGGGCAAAAATTATCAAAACGCAAGAAATTCCTGAAATTATAAGCGTTAATAATTTGGAAAAATTAGACTATAAAACAATTCTTTTATACAATCAATACAAAGGAATGGATCATAGTTTTACTTTAATTTCAAAATGTTAAATTACCAAAAAGCAAACCTTCTTTTTCTTGCCATTTTGTCTTTCCTATTGGCTCTAAGTTTTTTTGTGTCTATAAAATCGTGGTGGCTTTTATTGATTTTAGCCATTCGATTTATAGTACTTGCGATTGGGTCTTCCTTTATTTCTTTGAATTTTCATATCAAAGCGTATTGCAGTAATCCATTGGAAACGGATAAAAAAATTGCTTTGACTTTTGATGATGGTCCAAATGAAATTACGTTGTCAATTTTAGATATTTTAAAGAAATACAATATCAAAGCGACTTTTTTTTGTATTGGGAAAAACATTGAAAAATATCCTGAAATCCTAAAACGAATTGTTGAAGAAGAGCATATCGTTGGAAATCACTCTTTTAGCCATTCCAATTATTTTGATTTTTACAGGAAAAATCGTGTGATTGAAGAAATCCAAAAAACCGATGCTTTAATTGAAAGAATTTCCAGAAAGAAAGTACAACTTTTTCGACCGCCTTATGGCGTTACAAATCCTTCTATCAAAAGGGCTATAAATGTAACCAAACACAAAGTCATTGGTTGGAATATTCGTTCCATGGATGGGATATTTAGAAACGAAAATTTTATCTTTGCCCGAATTATTAGCAGAATCGCTCCTGGAGGAATTATTCTTTTACACGACACTTCACACACCATAACCATTTTGGAACGGTTAATGTTATATTTGGAGGAAAATGAATATAAAGTAGTTTCGATTGAGGAACTTTTGAAAATTAATGCTTATGAAAATTAAAGTATTGTCCGAAAATGAAATTGTAGTTTTCAAGCAAAATGTCAAGGAAGTTTCTGAAAAAATCAAAACCTTGAGTACTGATTTTGTGCAGTACAAACATTTGGATTTTTTGTCCAAAGACATAGAATCTTCAGGAAAAATGGTTTTTGTGGCTCCCGGTTTGTTGCAATGGCAATACAAAAAACCCTACAATTATTCGATTATTTTCAAAAGTGGCAAAATTTTGATTAATGATGAAGGCAAAAAAAGCACGGTTGATGTGGGCAATAGTAAAATATTTGGCAAAATCAATAAACTTATTGCGGGTAGTGTTAGCGGCGATATGTTTGACGACAAAGAATTTTCTATTTCCTATTTTAAAAACAAAACCAATACAATCGCCAGATTTATTCCAAAAGATGTCAATTTGAAGAAATACATCAAGCAAATCGAACTGACTTTTGACAAGGACGATACAACTGTAATTCAAGTAAAACTCCTTGAATCATCTGAAGATTTTACTAGAATAGTGTTGAAAAACAAAGTATTAAATGCGAAAATCGACCAAACAATATTTAATAATTAGTGTATTTTTATCACTTATTATATCTTCTTGCTCCACTTTAAATGTTGTAAAAGGCTATAATTTGGAGGCTTTAGAAACAACTGAATTTAAAGTTCCTTACTTTTCAAATCCTGAAATGGATTATGTTTATAAAACCAATATTTCGGTCTATGGAAATGAATTATCGGGGATTTTTATTGCAAAAAAAATAAACCAAACGACACATCGCGTTGTTTTTACAACTGAATTTGGCAATAAACTATTGGATTTTGAAATTTCGGAAACCGATTTTAAAATAAATTTTATAGTGGATGAATTGAATAAAAAAATACTGATTAACACTTTGAAAATTGATTTTAGATTGTTGTTAAGGAATAGTTATACAGTTAAAAATCAATATGATAACAAAGAAAATAAAGTTTTTCTTACCGAGGATGGTAAAAGAAATAATTATCTTTTCATCTCTAAATCGAATGATAGGCTTGTTAAAATAGTGCATACAACTAAAAAAAAAGAGAAAATAAATCTCATTATTACTTCTGAAAATAATATTTTTGCCACAAAGATTGTAATTCAGCATTACAATTTAAAATTAAAAATTGAATTAAATTATTTACAAACACAATTAAATTGATTATTATGAAAAAAGTTTTTATCGTTGCCTCATTGATGTTTTTCGCATTATTTCAAACCCAAGCTCAGGTCTCTTTTAAGCCAGGATTAAGAGGAGGAGCTAATTTTTCTCACTTTACAAAAGGAAATGATAATTATTATGATTTTGATTCTAATCCTGTAAGTGATAATTATAATACCCTTACGAATTTCTATATTGGATTTTATGGTGCATTGAAACTCACTAAATACTATACTTTACAGCCAGAAATTGATTATTCTTCACAAGGTTCTAATTATAATTCAATAGAACTTAATGTCGATTATTTGTCTATTGGGGTTATTAACAAATTTACTTTTAGCGATAAATTTAATATTCATCTTGGTCCAACTATTGACTTTGTGGTAAGTGAAAATTTCGACACAGATTCCGATGTAGATATGGCTTTTGTTTTAGGAGCTGGATATAATTTTACCCCAAATTTTGGTATTGAAGCAAGGGTAAAAAAAGGTATAATTCCAGTTTTTGATTCTTTTTATGATAATCATACTAATGTTGTGTTCTCGTTAGGAGCAACTTATACTTTTGATTTAAAATAATATATGCTATTAAAAGATTTTTATAAAGT
>JFJP01024573.1_pt1 | contig 19561 bp, 24 predicted proteins | sample 431651 | NCBI WGS metagenome assembly JFJP01 (sample SAMN02602958, study PRJNA72255) | Microbial mat metagenome, whole genome shotgun sequencing project. | biome: fresh water; feature: sink hole; material: water; isolation source: purple microbial (photo- and chemosynthetic) mats found in...
GTCGAATGTTTTCCGCAGGTTGTCTTTGTTTCTGCTCATGATTATTTTCGGTATCAGCTGGGCGAGGGAGACTTTGATCAACTGGGAGTCTTCGTGCAAGATGATCTCCGTCGCTGCGAACTCCGAGTACTTCTCTTTGATGCTTCGGATCACTGCTGCAGTGCCTTCTGCTTCGAGTCTGTCCGCGAGGGTCATCAGCTCGAACTGCAGACTGATTTCTGGGAAGAGGTCGACGAGGGGTTTGAGGTCTGTTTCGAGCAGCTTCGTGATGGTCTCGTGGTCTCCTTCGAGGATGGAGGCTTTTATGACTCGTCAGCAGGGCCTACTGTATCTGCGGCTGACGAGGTCGCCGAAGCCTTCGCTGATGGTGCGGAAGAGTCGCTCGGGGCCGCTGTTGGAGTAGTTCGAGGCTTTCCTCAGGTTGTTCTCGGGCGTCCAGAAGTCGATGCTTTCGAGCCTGCTGAGCTCGATGCCCACGAAGTCTTCAGTCATCTTGCGGGCTGGCTTCTTTTCTTCGGCTTTCCTCGGTAAAGCCTCGGCTACTCGAGGTACATGTCTGAGGTTTTGAAGTCTTTCTTGCTCATGAGGAAGCTTTTGAAGGAGTCTTCATCTTTGGAGACGAACTGGCCGAGCGTGTTGTGGAAGCCGTAGACCTCGAGGTAGTTCTTGATGAGGTAGTTGATGTCCTCCGACTTGATGTCTTGGTCGAGGATCTCTCTGCGGTCAGACAGCCGTACTTGATGATCTGGTTCTTCGACTTCTTTATCATCGACTTCAAGTCGAACTTGAAAGGCGCTTTGCCGAAGTTGACCGTCAGAGACGCGCCGAGGCCTTTGATGCCGACCGCTGGGAAGAGCGGCTCTTCGGACTTGTTCTCGAAAGACTTGTCTGGTCAAGCGAGGGCTACTGAGCACTTCGCCGTTCAGCGTGAAGAAGATGGTGTTCGAGTAGGAGTTCAGCCCGCAGCCGACCACGTCTCCTGTTTTGAACTTCTTGAGCTTCACGTGGGTGCCGACGCTGTCGACCACGTCTGCGCTGGAGACGAAGCTGATGGAGAAGCCGCCGATTTCAACGATGCCGGGGATTTTGTTCGAAGGGAAGCCTTCATTGCAAAGGCCGATGGCCATGATGGGCGAGTCTGACTTGTCAGACATCTTGACCACGGTCATTTCGAAGTAGCAGACGAGGAGACTCGGGTCGAAGGGGTAGGCTGCCTGCAGCGACTGGTGAGCCTAGACTACAGCCTCGTCGTTCCAGACGGTGCTCTGCGAGAGGAACTCCACGGAGAGTCTGTCGGGGAGGTACTTCATGTGCGGCTGGTGAGAGCCGGGCTACGTGGACGAACTGCTTGATGTGCATCTTCGCGACGAAGGTCTCGTAGTCGCCTTCCTCCAGGTACTTGTCGTACTGTGCGTCGCTCATGCACAATCCGCGAGACAATTATTAGTACCAGCTAGAGGACACTTTTTACGGGATTAAGATGTACGTTGAAATATTTCTGCACATAGTTCTGGAAGTTCTTCGTGCAGATGAAGTCCGTCAAGAACTTGAGCAGGTCTGACTTTCCACCGAAGTAGTCTGGAAGGTCGCCGGTGTCGGACTCCTTAACCATCTTGAGGAACTGGACGCCGTCGAAGAACTTGAGGTCCTGCGTGACGAGAAGGTACGTTTTTCTGGTTGGAGAAGTACGTCGAGATGAGGCCTGCGACGCCGTAGGTGAGCTTCTCGAGCTTCTTCCTGACGATGGCGTTGTTGGTGTCTGCTGCTTCGGGTGAGAGGTCTTTTGTGAGGAACTTCTTGACGACGCTTTCGCCCTTCGCTCGTTTGGGCATGTTGCTCTTGAGACTGGTGAGGCCGGGCCTACAAGCTGTTGGTCCGCACGGTCTTCATGATGAGGTTCTTCTTGAGGATGTTCTCCTCGAACTCTTTGTCCATGCGGAGAGTGTTCGGGAACTCCTCGAAGTTCTTGGCGAAGAGCGGGTTCGTGCCTCCGATGAGGATGCCGTCGCGAGACTTGAGGTAGTTCTTGCGGATGTGGTCGACTTCTTTGTCGAAGACCGTGATGTACGGGTAGACTTCGCAGGAGGACTGGAAAGGCAGCATGATCGACTGCAGGCCGAAGACCAGTTCGCTGGTGATTCCTGGCCTACCTGCAGATCACAGGCGTGTCGGCCAGGATGAGCAGGCACTCGTTGAGCATCATGATCTCCCAGAGCTTCAAGATGAGGCAGATGCGCTGCTTGCCCATGATCGAGAACAGGTTGATCTGGTTGAAGTCGTCGCAGATGGCCGTCCTGCCTGGCTCGCTCTTCTCTTCCTTCTCTTGCTTCTTCGCTGCCAGCAAACCTGCAGACTCGTCGCCGAACTTGGTCATCTCTGAGAGGAACGATTCAGGAGTGAGTCTATTCTTATACGACACATCCTTCTCGATCTTGGTCTGAGGTTTAGGTGTCGACTACTTCGTACTGTTTCCCGAATATTTCCAAGGCTGTACCTGGTGCAAGGTTTTCCGGCTGCGGCCATTTCTCATTTATAGTGGAGAAGGCTTCTCTCAGCAGCAGATCGTCGCCCGAGTCGAAGTAGGCTCTGGCCACGTCTTCGAACAGTTTCTTGAAGAAGTTATAGAGCTTGATCTTGGTCAAAAAGACGACAGATTTTTGAAAGTAGCCTCTCGGGTTCTTGGGGTCTCTCTTTTGGGAGAAGCAGGCGTAGCAGTGGACGAGTTCGGGTCTGTCGTCTTTGTTTTCTGCTGAGTCTTCGGGTACCTTTCCTCAGGTAGAAGCTGTAGACGGTTTGTCCTTCGAGGTTGAAGGTGAAGGAGTCGGGGAAGGAGTTGTAGCTGATGGTTTTCTTGTCTCGCTCTGTGCCGTAGCCTTCGGGGATGATCGTGTCGGGCAGCTGGCCTTCTTCGAGGTCGAAGACCACGGTGATGATGGCCTCCAGCCACTGCAGGCCTTTGTCCATTCTATCCGCAATTAAGTCGCTCGATAGCCGGGGTCACTCAAATAAACATAAATGGCGTACTACGAAGAGTCGACGTTCCTGGACCTGTCCAAAGAGATCTACAATATGGACTACCAGAGTCTCGTCCCCGAAGCAGAGGTCGAGACTCACAGAGAAGAAGGCGAGGAGAAGGAGAAGGAGAACAAGGTAGACTTCTCGACCAACGCGTACCTCTTCTTCAAAGAGAAGAACATCATCCGCAGAGACATGCTCAACCTCTGCCGCTACATCGAGCTTGTCTACCTGCAGGGCGAGGCGAGCGACCCCAGACTGCAGAACTTCCCCTACACGCAGCTGCACACCCGCGTGAACCAGATTCTCCAGAAGTACCACGAGCAGCCTGCGCTTCTGGATAAGACCGCGAAGTTCATCATCCTGCAGTCCATGGAAACCATCAAGAACGTCTGCCGCAGGTACATGGAGTCCCACGGCCACGCGCTCAAGCACGGCCTCGAGCTGCCGAAGTTTCCGATGATCACCTGCGAGCTCTTGAAGACGCTGAACTTCCTGATCAGCATCAGAGGCGTCGAGCGAGTCGTCAGGCACTTCCCGCATGAGGCGCGCGACTTCGAGCCCGTCATCTTCACGCTCACCAGTAGGCTCCCCTGACCAGGCCACATCACCACTAAAGACTTTCCCTGGGAAGCCAACTTCGTGCTGCTCAACTGGCTCGCGCTGATCCTCCTGATGCCCTTCGACCTCGCGGTCCTGGACTCCCAGCTCACAGGCGTCTTCCACAAAGACCTGGGAATCGAGGCAGACGCGCAGATCGTCGACGTGATCATCGGCCTCTGCAAGGCGTTCCTCAAGTCTTCCTCGAGCATCACCTCGCAGTCTGCGTCCGTGTGTCTGGGCAAGCTCTTCTCGCGCAAAGACATCAAAGAGAAAGACTGGCTCGAGAAGTACGTGAACTGGGCCATCGCGCGCATCCTCGAGTCCGAGAACGACCCGCTGACCGCTTTCCACGTGGCAGGCATCTACGCCTCGCTGGACCAGATCTTCAAGCTGCTGCTCAGAGACGACCTCATTAAGCTCGTCCCTGCGGTGCACGCGTCGCTCTTCGCCACCGAGCGAGTCTGCCTCGCCAACTCAGCGAGCACCGTCAGGCTGGCCAGGACCAAACTCGCGCAGCGGATGGCGCTGGTGATCCTGAGACCCAAGCTGTGCACCTGGATGCACAAGAGAACCAAGAAGAGTCTGCTCGACAACTTCAAGGGCCAGCTGGACACCAGCATCATCCAGACCAACGTCGCGCTCTTCAGGGAGTCGGGCAAGAAAGACCAGGAGAACCTCGAAGAGATGAACGAAGGCCTCGACGACGACGTCGACCTGGACATCCTCGAAAACCTCATGGGCTTCATCTTCGACAGCCTCAAAGACAAAGAGACGACGGTCCGCTGGGCAGCAGCCAAGAGTCTGGGCAGGATCACGCAGCGACTGGACCTGGACCTGGCAGACGACATCGTGAACGAGACGGTCGACACCTTCCTGCACGCAGGCGAGAACGAGTGGCACGGAGGCCTGATGGCCCTGGGCGAGCTCGCCCGCAGAGGCCTGCTGCTCCCCTCGAACCTGCCGAGAGTCGTCCCGCTGCTCAAGCGCGGCCTCATCTTCGAAATCGCGCAAGGCACCTACACCTCGGGCGCGAACGTCAGAGACGCCGCCTGCTACGTCGCCTGGGCCTTCTCGCGCGCCTACGAACCGGAGATCATGGCTCCCTTCGTCCACGACCTCGCTTCCAGCCTGCTGCTCTGCGCCCTCTACGACAAAGAAGCCAGCTGCCGCAGAGCCGCAGCGGCAGCCTTCCAGGAGAACGTCGGCCGGCAGGGCAACTTCCCGAAAGGCATCGAGATCATCACCGAGGCAGACTACTTCAGTCTCGGAGTCCGGAACAACGCGTACCTCATCGTCTCGGTCTTCGTGGCCCACTACAAAGAGTACTTCAAGTACTTCGCCGAACACCTCTGCAAAGTCAAGCTCGCTCACTGCGACCTCGAAATCCGCAAGCTCGCCGGAGCGACCCTCGCGCTGCTCGCGCCCATGGACCCCGAGTTCATGGTCCAGGAACTCATCCCGTGGCTCCTCCCCAACTGCACGCACACCAGCTTCTACGCGAGGCACGGAGCGATCCTCGGCCTGGGCCAGATCCTCGTCGGCCTGGCAGGCAGGAACACCGAGCACTGCTTGAAAGACTCGATGAAAGACAGCGTCTTCCTGAGGTCGATGACCGTGAACGAGCGGAAGATGATCAACCCCGGCGAGTACATGAAGAAGTTCCAGGCCGACTACGAAGCGATGCGAGTCGTCAACCACATCGAGCTCATCTCTGCAGACGCCAAGAAAGAGATCCTCAAAGTCGTCAGCGACATCGAGAGCAAGCGACTCTACAGAGGCAAGGGAGGAGACCAGATGCGGGTCATCGTCAGCAGGTTCATCCACGACGTCTCCCTGGCGAAACTCAAAGTGACCAAGGTCGTCCACAACCGCTTCCTCGAGACGCTCGACGAAAACCTCCGAAACCCCATCGAAGTCGTGAGCAAAGAGGCGGAGCTCGCCCTCCTCGAGTTCAGCCAGGTGTACCACAAGAAGCCCGGAGAGGAGTCGGCGAGTTTCGTCGCGAAGATGCTGGACAAGTCGCTCACTGATGCTCTGGTGACCACTCGCAGAGGCTACACGATGGCGGTGTCTGCGCTGTCTCCGGAGCTGCTGCAGGCGAACGTCGACAAGGTGCTGGAGATCTTCAACAAGAACATCGAGATCAACAAGAAGAAGGCCGAAGACGACCCGGACCTGCGCAACATCTCGGTCAAAGGCCTGCGACGCGTCTTCCAGCGGGTCGACAAGAGCTGCTTGACCCAGGAGCGCGTGGACCTGTTCCTCGAGCGACTCGTCTACTGCATGGAAGACTACTCGGTCGACCGCAGAGGCGACATCGGCTCCATGGTGAGAGAAACTGCCATGTACGGCATGGCCGAGCTCTTCGCCGTCTACTGCTCCGGCGAGCTGCCTGCAGACCAGTACTCCCCGCTGACGCCCCAAACCGTCCTCCGACTCTTCGGCCTGCTCATCCAGCAGCTCGTCGAGAAGATCGATCGCGTGCGGCTCATCGCAGGCAGCATCCTCCAGTCCATCGTGGACCGCTTCGCCGCGAAGCTGCCGGACTTCCCGGGCAAAGAGGTCATGGTGCAGACCTTCGGCAACGCTTCTCTGCGCGAACAGGTGAAGCGCGACCAGGAGAAGATGGAGAACAAGTTCGACGTGAGTCTGGTCGACACGACCTTCCTGGACTACGACAAGAACGAGCAGCTGATCTACTTCTGGGACGTGCCCACCTGCGTCTTCCCCCGCATCGTCCCGCTGCTGCGCTTCCCCGAGTACTCCTACCCCACGGTCCGCGGCCTCTGCCTGAGTCTCGGAGGCATCACCCTCAGCACCTCGGACAGCAGCGTCAAAGCAGTCGACGACTTCGTCCTCGGGTACCTCGGAGACAAGGCGGAGCTGGCCCACAGACTCATCGACAACTTCTTCGCGATCCTCGAGAAGTACAAGAAGAAAGAACGCTTCATCACGCCGGCCTTCAACACGCTCGCCTTCTTCTTCAAGATGAACGACTTCTTCGCGGGCCCCGGCTTCGAAGAGAAGCACCTGCGACTCGCGCAGATCATTTTCGACGAGCTGATAGATACCAAGCACGCCTCGAAGGTAGCCGTCGCTCACGCAGCTGGCTGCAGGCGCGGGTCTGCTGGGCTACCTGGTCACAGCGATCTTCACGAACTCGCCTCGCTCGATGCAAGAGAACAAAGCGCTGCTCAAAGACAGGTCGATCCTCAAGCTGATGAGCCACCTGCTGAACCACGAGTGAGCTGGATTCACACAGATTCCCGACCATCTCCAAAGCCTTCAGCGAGAGCATCTACCTCACGCTCTCGACCGTCGAGCTGAACCTGCTCGAGAAAGACGCCCTCGACGCGCTGCTCGCCTACCTCTCTTCGAAAGACTGGCTGTACCTCAACATCAGCAAACTGGACGAACAGAAGGCCGAGTTCGAACGGTATTTTAATTAAGATGTTCATAATCTTTAGTTGATGGGAAAAGAATTCAGAGGAGGAAGCGACAGAGGCCGAGGCGGCTTCGGCAGAGGAGGCGACAGAGGCAGAGGAGGCTTCGGAGGCAGAGGCGGAGGCCGTGGAGGCTTTGGAGGCCGCGCACCGATGGGTCCGTCGGGCATCATGCTCGAGCTGGGCGAGTTCATTCACGTCGCAGAGAAGGAGCTGCTCTTCAGAGCGCTCACCCCGAAGGTCCCCAAGTTCAACCGCACAGTCTTCGACTCGAGTGCTGAATCCAGGCAAGAAGTGGGCACCATAAACGAGATCCTCGGCCCCTTCAACAAGTACATGTTCTCCGTCGTCCCTGCAGAAGGCGTCAACCCCAAGAAGTTCGCTGAAAAGCAGAAGGTCTACTGCGACCAGAACGACCTGCTCCCCATCGAGAAGTTCCTGCCCAGAACCAGAGGCGGTCCGGGAGGCCGAGGAGGAGGCAGAGGCGGCTTCGGCAGAGGAGGCGACAGAGGCCGCGGAGGCTTCGGCGGCAGAGGCGGAGACCGGGGCAGAGGCGGTTTCGGCCGCGGAGGAGACCGGGGCCGCGGCGGCTTCGGCTTCGGCGGCAGAGGCGGAGACAGAGGAGGCCGAGGCGGTTTCGGCCGTGGAGGAGACAGAGGAAGAGGCGGCTTCGGCGGCCGCGGCGGAAGCCAGTAAATACATCTGTTGCTTGTCTATCACTATACTTACACCGCTTGACCGGCAGTCGGCTAGAAGTCCAGGTTTATCTTGAAGCTCGTTTCCTTCACGCTGCGCCTGCCCTTGCTGCTGTCGGCCACTTCGAGCACGCGACGCATCTCGCGGTCTTGCTCGGTCTGGAAGTCGTCGGTGTGGCTGTCGTCTTTCGCGGCGATGGAGTAGCCCAGGATGTCTCCGTCGCTGATGAAGTACGGCTTGCGCGCGATGTCTGCTCAGGCGAGGCTACTGGGAGAGTCTTCGGACATGCGGATCCAGAAGTACTCTTTGGGGTTGTACTTGAGCAGGATCATCTGTTTGTTCGCGAGGTCTGGCTCGCCGTCCAGCTCGAAGATCGCTTGCTTGAGCTTGTCGATGCTCAGGTCTTGCTTCGCGCTGCTCAGATGGGCTTACTTGTCCAGCGCGAGTTCCTGGTAGTTCTGGTAGGCCTCTCGGTTGATTCTTCTGCGGACGAAGATGCGCAGTTCGGTCGGCTTGCAGAGGATCGGAGGTTCGTAGATGGTGAAGACCAGGCCGATGCAGTTGACTTTGAGCCGCTTGATGGTCTTGCTCGCTTCGGACAGCACTTTGCTCGGCTTGTTCAGTTTGTTCAGCTGGCGGACGACCATGTTCTCGAGGGTGAAGGCCGTCTCGAAGCCGGTCTCTTTGGTGCAGAGCTGTTTGATGTTCGCCTTGAGGTCGGACACCTTCAGGTTCTCGTTGATGGAGACTTTGCCGAGCTTGCGCAGGTCGCCTGGGTGGCCGCTCTCCGAGAAGTGGACTTCGTACGTGCGCATTTCGTCCGACATGCCGTGCGTGCAGTGCATGAGTCTGAGCGAGCAGTCTTCGATGATGCCTGCCTCTTCGACGGTGAGCGTCATGTCCGCGAGTTTCTTCACGGCGTCTTCTGCCCAGTTGACTGTGTAGAGGTAGTACTCGTCTGCGTCGACGTTGAGCTTGGAGCAGACTGCTTCGAGCACTTCGCGCACGTGGTCGTAGAGCGTGACGGCCAGCTCGTCGCGGAGCGTGATCTTCTCGCCAGTCTCGGTCGGGATGTCCAGTCGGATCTTCAAGAGCACGCCTTCGGCCTGAGGCTGCTGGCCGCGCTCCAGGCGCAGTCGCTCGCCGAGGCAGCCGGGGTCCACGCCTTCTTTCCTGCGGTACTCTTCGAGGGTCAGACTCATCTCGTTCTTCTTGATGAGCTTGCCGTGGTAGAGGTCGCGCAGTCTGCGCATCGAGGCAGGCTCGAGTTCGTAGTACTCTTTGAGCAGCTTGAGCAGGCCGTCCAGCGTCAGGTTTTTGTCTGCCAGGAACTTCGTGGCGCTGTCCGAGTCTGTGTCGTCTCGGGAGATGAGCAGACTGACCTTCAGAGCTGTTTCTGCGAAGGTGTAGTCGCTGTTGGCGACGAGCTGGAGGCCGCCTTGTTTGTAGATGTTGTCTGTGTTGAGCAGACAGAACTCGAAGTCGTCCGAGGGGATGCCTTTCACTCTTTGCGTTTTGGGGATTTCTGCCAGCGCGCGCTTCTCGTCGACGTCGACCACGAAGATGTCTTGCAGGCGCAGCTGCCAGTCTTGCACGAGCGGCCTGAAGAGCTCGAGCAGCTGCTGGTTGTTCGCGTACTTCCTGATGAGCATCTCGGTGACTTTCTCGCCCGTGCGCACCTTGACGCGCACGCGGACGTTGCCCAGACTGAGGAGGTCTTGCAGCTCGGGGACGAGCGGGTGGTCGACGGGCACCACGAGGTAGTCTGTGTTGTGGTAGAGCATGAGGTCTTTGACCAGCAAGAACCGCTCTTGCCACGGGTCGCCGTCTGTGATCATGGAAGGCATTTGGACCGTGCCGTTGGCCACCGGGTCGTACTGGACCAAGAGGAAGCGGGCGTCGGGAGCGAGGTCGAGCTGGCCGCGGACTTTCTGTTTGAGCGAGGCGAGGGTCTCTTCGAAGTCGAGCTCGACCGTGCGCGACTGGCCTTCTTTGATGGCCTGGCAGTCGTGGTCGTAGGCGTGGTCGACGTGCCGCACTTTGATGCGCAGCTTGGTCTTCATGATGTCGTAGCTGTCGACGAAGGTCTGCATGGACCGTTCTTCCTGCTGGATGTCTTCGAAGACCGGAGCAGGCGGGACTGCGTCTCGGATCTGCTCGTTGTTCGCGTTGAGGGCGACTTTCCTGTACATCAAGATGTAGGCGCTTTCTTTGTTCTTGCCGAAGTACTTGGACAGTCGGTTCACGTCGATGCGACTCACTCTGCTGTCGTCCAGGTTCCACCAGTTGTTGAAGAGGTACTCGGTCTCGGGGGTCCTCGGGACTTCGGTCGGGAAGGGGTCGTCGGGCTCCTCCTGCTTCTCCTGTTTGGGAGGTTTATCGTCTTTCTTAGACTTCTTGTCTCTCTTGTCTTTCTTCTGGTCGGGTTTGGCGGCTGGCTCCCCCGGCTCCTTCGCTTCTTCGCCTGCAGGCTGCCTGAAGAGCGAGCGGAAGAGCTCTTCGGTCGAGGTCGGCAGGTCTCTCGCGTGCTCGACCCAAGACCGCTGGTTGGCGAGGGGGTCAAGGGGGTAGACCGGCAGGCCTACGAGTAGTTTTTGGTTGTCTATTTCCGTGACGTCTGCTTCGAGCAGGGCGTCTCGGATGATCGCGTGGTAGTGGCCTGCGTACGCATCGCCTCTGTGCACGATGACCGCGACGAGGTCGTAGACTTCGTCCGCACGGCCGGTGTACCTGCTGAGGTCGAGTCGCAGGTCGAACTTGTAGAAGTCGTTGATCTTGACTCGCTCGAAGGTTTGGTAGTTGAAGTCGAAGCGCATGAGGCTCAGCGTGAGCACGTCGGGCAGGTGCTCGAAGCGCTGGCCTTTGAGCGCGTCTCGCTTGCCGCCGCAGAGCTCGCAGGCGTACTGGTTCGGCCCGTCCATCATCTCGGGGTTCATGAGGAAAGCGATCGACTCGTGGATGCTCGTGAACTTCATGCCTTCGAAGTTCTTGATCGGCAGGATGAGGTCGAAGAAGTCCTCCACACGGTCGTTCTGGTTCTGGCAGTCCAGGCACTGGATGAAGTTCGCGGTCTGGCCTCTGGAGTTATCGGACGGTACTTGAACAGGCGTCTGAACCGCTGCACGTGCGTCGTGTCCTGCAGCGCTCGCTCCAGCGTGTCGAAGATCGCTCGGGCAGCCTCCGCGAAGTCCTGCTGCTCGACGCCATCCTGTCCAGACCAGCCGAACAGCTCGGTCAGGTTCGTGGTCGAGTGGTTCTTGAAGCTCAAAAACTTGAGTCTCGCGAAGAAGTTCTGAAACTCTTTGAGCACCATGTACTTCTGCGACCCGACTTCGACGCCAGGAGTCGCGTCGAAGTCTATCTCGAAGAGGAACTGCCGCAGCTCGGGACAGAAGTGCACCATTTGGAACAGCGAGTTCAGGTAGCAAGTGGCTCCCTGGTTGAGCAGCCCGGAAAACTCGCCTCTGTTGCGCTTGATCGGCGGCAGCTCGAGGTCGTCCGCGATGTACCTCTTCCTTGCGACGTTCCCGAGCGGCTGGAAGAACTTGCTCTTGTCGCTCCAGTTTTCTTCGAAGAGGTCGCCTATCATCGATCTCAGTAATTGAAATCGGCCTCTCTCGGTCTTTTGTAATCCCAAACATGTTGATTGGATTTAGAAGAGTAGTCAGGGGCTGCGCTCGATTCAAACCTGCTCATAAATTAGTGAGATACGTATCTCTACAAATTCCATCAGAATCAATGGCTGAACCAGGCAAGCGAGCTCTTGAGTCAACCCAAGGCCAAGTGAAAGGAGGCAAGATCGGAGGAGCGTTCCAAAAGAAAGAAAACCCCGAATTCATCCAGCATCGCGTCAAGATCTTCGAAGAACTCTTCAAACAGCAGGAAGAGAAGTACGCAGCCGTGGACCACCCCGAGATCTCGGTCAAGCTGCCCGACGGCAAGGTGATCAAAGGGAGAGCCTTCGAAACCACTCCCCACGCGATCGCGCTCGGAATCAGCAAGGGGCTGGCAGAGGCAGTCATCGGCGCGAGGATAAAGTATACGAACCGACTGAGCAACCCGCTGGTCGAGAAGCTGGTCGACGCGGAAGACGACGAAGACGCTGCGCACAAGGTCGAGAGCGACATCTTCGACCTGTCGCACAAGATCGAAGGCGACTGCGACCTCGAGCTGCTCAAGTTCGAGTCCAAGGGCGGCAAGACGCTCTTCTGGCACTCCTCGGCGCACCTGCTCGGCCAGGCCATCGAGAACGTCTACGGCGGCTACCTGACCCACGGGCCTCCGCTCGAGAACGGCTTCTTCTACGACTGCTACATCGGAGACAACCACATCAGCACGAACCACTTCGAAGACCTCGAGAAGAACATCGACACGATCATCACGCAGAACCAGCCCTTCCAGCGCCTCATCATCACCAAAGAACAGGCCCTCGAGATGTTCAAGCACAACCCCTTCAAGCTCGCCTTCATCACCGCGAAGATCCCGGACGGCACAGCCACCACGGTCTACCGCTGCGGCAACCTCATCGACCTCTGCACCGGCCCCCACGTGCCCTCCACCGGCAAAGTCAAAGCCGTCAAGCTCACCAACGCCTCGAACTCCTACTGGCTCGCCAACAACATGAACGACTCTCTGCAGCGCGTCTACGGCGTCGCCTTCCCCACGAAGAAAGAGCTCACCGAGTACCTGAAGGTCCAGGAAGAGCTCGAGAAGCGCAGCCACAGAAACATCGGCGAGCAGCAGCGGCTCTTCACCTTCACGAAGTACGCCCCGGGCTGTCCGAACTTCCTGCCGCACGGCTCGCGGATCATCGGCCGGATGCAGAGCCTCATCCGCAAGGAGTACATGGTGCGAGGCTTCTCCGAGATCAAGAGCTCGGTGATGAACAACGAGCAGCTCTGGATGACCTCGGGCCACTACTTCAAGTACAAGGACGACATGTACTTCCTCAAGTCCGACGACCAGCAGCTCGGCATCAAGCCCATGAACTGCCCCGTCCACTGCTCGCTCTTCGACCTCCACCTCCACTCCTACAGAGACCTGCCCATCCGCATGAGCGACTTCGGCGTCCTCCACAGAAACGAAATCACCGGCGCGCTCTCCGGCCTCACCAGGGTCCGCCAGTTCCACCAAGACGACGCACACATCTTCTGCACCGAAGACCAGCTGCTCGACGAAATCCACGGCTGTCTAGACTTCGTGTCCTACCTGTACTCGGTCTTCGGCTTCTCCTACAAGATGGAGCTGTCGACCAGGCCGCCGATCAGGGTCGGCTCGGACGACATCTGGGACAAAGCAGAAGAGACTCTCAGGATCGCTCTCGAGAAGGCCGGCATCCAGTTCACCGTCGGCGAAGGCGAAGGCGCCTTCTACGGTCCGAAGATCGACATCAAGGTCAGCGACTGCTTCAACCGAGTGCACCAGCTGGGCACCATCCAGCTGGACTTCAACCTGCCCGAAAGGTTCAACCTGCAGTACAGGGCTCCGGAGAACGCAGGCGAAGACAAACAGCACCAGCTGTCCGAGAAAGACCTGGAGGAGAAGATCGCGAAGATGAAGAAAGAAGACAACTGGATAGAGATCCAGAAGCAGTTCAAGCTCAGGGTATCGCAGGGCGAGAACGTCACCCTCGAGCAGATCGAAGCGGAGTTCAAGATCCCCCAGTACAGCGTCTCGGGCAAGCTCAAGCCCGGCTTCAAGCGGCCGATCATGATCCACAGAGCCATCTGCGGCTCGCTCGAACGCTGCCTCGCCATCCTCTGCGAACACTACGGAGGCAAGTGGCCCTTCTGGATGTCTCCGAGACAAGCCGTGGTCATCCCGGTCAGCGAGAAGTACGAGGCCTACGCCGAGAAGGTGCACAAGCGACTCATCGTCGAAGGCTTCCACGCAGACATCGACAGCAGCAACGCAGGCATCAACAAAAAAGTCCGCAACGCGCAGGTCGAGCAGTACAACTACATCCTCGTGGTCGGCGAGAAGGAAGAAACCTCGGGAACCATCACGGTCCGCGAGCGCGACCAGGAGAAGCCGAAGGGCGTGTTCTCCGTCGAGGAGACCGTGCAGCTCTTCAAGTCCCAGGACCCGCCGGAGTCGAACGCCTGGAAAGTGATGAAGCAGAAGTCCTTCGCAGCGAAGCCGGCCGAAGAGATGCACGAGGGCGGCCAGGCCCACGAGGCGCTGCACGCGCTGAACGACAAGCTCGTCGGCCAGGTGTACCTGTCGGGCGACGGCCTCGAGTTCGGCGAGGAAGACAGGCTGCAGCTCGAGCAGCTCAAGGGCCAGGCCGTCGACGGCAAGCACTTCCCGCACCTCGCCCGCTGGCTCAAGTTCGTCTCGGCCAAACACCCCAGCCCCTAACTTAAGCATTCGATAAGACGAGTTGTTAGCCTTTCTTCAGCAGCTTGCCCCTGAGCAGCCCCTGCGCCGCGGTCTTCTGCTTCGACGAAGACAGGTCGAAGCGCTCCTCGCCGATCTCCAGCGTGTGGCCGCACTCCGACACCTCGCCTCTGAACTTTTCCCCGGGCGACTTCTGCCGCTGATTAGTCTCGCTGACCGAGTACTTGATAATGTCGATTTCCAGCTGCTCGTCCCGGTCCGTGCCGGTGACCACGACGTCTGTCTTGAGGATCTCTCGGTAGAACTGGAGGATCTCTTCGTTGTGCTCGCGCGTGCTGTCCAGAGACTCGAGCAGCCGCTTGATCCGTGCCTGCTGCATCTCGAGCGACCGCAGGTACTCTTCTGTCCGCTTGAGTTCCGAGGAAAAGGCGTAGCGGACCAGCGCGCCCTGCAGCTTCGGGTTCGGGGCTTCTTCCTGCCTGACCTGCGCGAGGTCGGTCAGCAGGCCGAAGAGCTCTGCGACCTTGCGCTGGCTGGTCTTGGCCTTCTGCAGGTCTCTGTGGACTTCCTCCATGCTTAATTGAAGCAGAAAACAGTGAAGTTAATTTATTCGGACTTCAGGGAGGCCTGCGGAGCTCTGGTTTCTAATCTGCCCTCCTCAACCTTGGCCTTGTACCGGTTGACCAGGTAGCAGTCGGGCCAGGGGTTCAGCGCGAAGAGAATCGCGGGGTGGATCTCGCTGAGACGGGGCTACTTTTTCGAAGGCTTTCCTGGGGTTGACGACGTAGCCGACGTTGCGCTTCTCGATGCTGGAGTAGCCTGCGTTGACGATGAGGTTTTCTTCTTTCATGCGGTTCAGGAAGTCGACTTTGAGCTGCGTGAGGCCTGGTGAGCGGTCGCTACTGCGGATGGAGAGGTCCTTCCTGTCGATGGAGCCGTCGGACTTGTAGCGCATCCAGATCTCTTTGCGGGTGAGCGGGCCTTGTTCGTGGAGCAGCTTCGAGATGTAGAGGTAGACGCCTCCGGTGAAGAAGTGCTTCTCGTTGCGCTTGTAGTACTCGTCTTTTTCGAAGGGCGGTTCGAGCGACAGGTCTTTGGAGAGGTAGTTCGGGGTGGTGATCGAGGGGGGCAGCTTGGAGCCGTCCTTCGCGAAGCGCTCTTTGAGGTACTTGGCAGCGTATCTGAATTTGGGCCTGACTCCCGACACCATTAAAATTAGTTATTCTAAATAATCCAGCGGCTGAGGTTAGTCGAACCCGAAGTCTTCCTCGCCGTCTCTGTCTTTCTCGGTCCGCGTCAGGCGGTCGCTCGAGTAGACCAGCGCGCTGCGGGCTGGCCGAGCTGCTGTTTTTTTGAAGGAGCTGCTGGTGGTGAGCTGCGCGGCGAGGGCCGAGGCAGGCTTGAGCTTGGACATGGCGGTGGCAGCCCGGGGGACCTGCTGGTCGCTGAAGATGAAGGCCATCTTCTCGGGGTCGGGCTGGTGCCGGACCCTCCCTGCTCATCGGCGGCTACTGGCGTTCCTGCTGATGTTGTCGCGGTAGACGTCTTGCCGCTCCCAGTCCTTCACCAGCTTCGTCGCGGAGTACTGCGAGCGAGCGAACTGGATTTTACTCAGCAGAAACTGCGTGACCCGCGCGTACAGCGTTCTCGCTCTCGATCTTCCTGAGCTCCTGCTTCTTGAACTTCGAACCCGCCTTGTCCCCGTTGAAGGGGAAACGGTTCTCCCAGACCTGGCACAGCGAGCTGCTCTTCAGGCCCTTGCCGCGCGGCTTCTTCAGGTGCCGCCACTGGATGGTGTCGATCTTGTCGAGGAGGATCCGGTTCTCCTGCGTTATCTTGTCCAGCTCCATCTGCCGCAGGACGCGCTGTTTCTTCCTGTCGACCAGGAACTGGGGCTTCAGCGGGGCTTTCTGGCTCGTGACTGGCTTCGCGGTGATCAAAGCATTGTGCAGCTTTCGAAACCTCTCGACTCAAGGGACTCTACCTCGAGATTCTCGTACTCCTCGAGGTACTTACTTGAAGCCACTCGATTCCACATTGTTTTATTTATCATGGAGCTCTACTGCCATATACTCAGCGAGACTCCCCAGGCAGACCTGAACGGCCTCTGCGTCGCACAGGCTGCCAGTCCCAGGCTCCTCGCAGTCGCAGAGAGAAGCGCTGCTGCGACTAGCCAGAAGTTCCAGAGCGACCAGCAGATGCGAGATGAGCTCGGCGCGGTCAAAGGAGTCCGGCTTTGGCAGTTCGACGGAGTCTTTCCTGGCAGGCAGAAGGCTGCCGCGGTGTTCGGCAAGGTGTTCCAGGCCTCGCTGCACGAGCTGTATGACGGCAACAGCTGTCTCGTGCTGAACGCGGTCGCCAACTGCAGAGAGTAGCCGCTGCTCAACAGACTCACGGATGCGAGGATGAAGCTCATCGACGATATTGTCAGCACGCTGGAGAAACTCAAACAGGAGCTCGGCAACCAGACCATCATCCCCAGCCTGAAACTCTTCGCCATGACCGACTCAGGCTTCATCGACCTGCTCAGCAGAAACTCGACCGACTCCTACGCAGCGCTGACCAGCACGCACTTGATAAACAAAAGGACCTTCGAGATCTTCGAAGACAAGATCACCTCGCGATACGAGAGCATTCGAGACATCGAAGCTGTCCGCTGCGTCATCTTCGAGCTGACTGTCGACAAGAAGAACCGGTAAGTCCGGCTGACCAGTCTGAATAAATTCTACTGGGTCACCTTCAGTCCTGCCCATGGCACAGATGTCAGCAGCGTCTGCCAGAAAGTCGCCTGTCTCAAGACCACTCCCTCTTCTTCTTCGAGGAGCGTGCAGATCAGCGACCAAATCGGCAGAGTGCTGCATAACTTCAGCACCAAGCTGCTCGTCGAACTCACCACCGGCGCAGAGAGCAGAGAAGAAAACAGATCCATCCTCAGCTGTGTGGACCAGCTCGGCCGGGCTGAAGCGACTCACCAAGCCCACAGCGAGACGAGCAGGATGCAGTCATCGTCTCACCACAGGACGGACTTCGAACACCACGAGAGGCCCACGAAGAAGCATCCAGAGCACTACGAGAACAAAGTCGACCGACTGCTGAACACCTACCAGAAAGCAGTCTCCCAAGACAGGCCCGACAGAGACGTCCCAGCTCAAGCCGCCTCGAGCAACCGCAGGGACGCTCGATCCCCAGACCAGCCACCAGCCACGCAGACCACGAGAAAGCCTCCCTCAAACCAATCCAAAACGAGAGACCTCGAATCCGAAGTCGACTTCGAAACCAATACGCCCCTGGCCTCCAAGTAAACCCGCCTCACCTTAGAACAGCCTTCGCGCGCCAGTTCTACGAGCTCAAAGACTACAACAAGTCGCTCGAAATCGACATCGAGACGCTCCGACAAGAGATGAAAGCCCTCGTCCAAAACTACAAAAAAGAAAAGAAGCTCCGCAAGCAGTTCGAAGATCGCTGCCAGCTGCAAGAAGAAGAGTACCCTCAGCTCACCAGACTCCTCCGAACCAAACAAGACCTCGACAAGCTCTCGAGCAAAAGCGAGAAGTCAGCAGCTCACGAGAAAGAGAAGCAGCGGTTCCTCGAAGCGAAACTCGAAGAGCTGCTCGCATCGAACACCGAGCTGCGGCAGAAGCTCGAGGCCTGCGAGAACGAATACAGACTCTCCCGACAAGAAGCGGAAGACGGCAAGATCTACATAGACTCGCTGCGGTCCAACTGCACAGAGATGCAGGAAAAGCTGTAGGCCGCCCATCACCAGGAATTTCCTCACGGCCGAAGCAGCCAGGAGTCTGCAGGAGCAGGAAGCGAGGCAAAAGTCGATGGCAGACCTCGAGAAGAAGAACGGCGAGCTGACCCTCAAGACGAGAGAAGCGCAGTTCCAGCAGGACGCAGCGACGAAGCTGCAGGCGAGCCAGGCCAAGCAGATCGGGTCCCTCGAAGCGAAGGTGGCCAGGCTCGAGCGCGAGCTGAAGGCAGCCTCGGAGCGCGAGCGGCAGCAGCAGGAAGACCTGCTCTCGCTCGAGCACACCCTGGCCAACCAGAAGCGCACCCACGAAAGCGACGTCCACGAAGCGCAGGAAACGCTCAACAGCCTGCTCGCGAAGGTGCGCGAGTTCGAAGACGAACTCAAGAAGTGCCACGAGGACAAAGAAGAATCTGCGCGCGAACTCGAAGAGCTGCTGGAAGCGCTGGACGCGATGAAGGACCGGCTCAACCGCGAGAAACGCGAAAAGCGCAGACTAGAAGACGAGCTGGTGTACGTCGAGAAGAAGATCACCCGCGAGCTGCGCGAGGCCAAGAAAGCAATCGTGAGCGAGATCGAAGGGCCGGGCCTCCAGGGCGACCCGAGCGCGCGCCTGCTCTCGAGCGACCCCTACGACGCAGACCGCTACACCCGCAGAGTCGAGGTGATCATCTAACTAATCTCACTGCAGTCCGTCACCCGATTGGACGGATCTTAATCCCGGTCATATCTTCGGAGCTGCTCCCCTGTAATTAATGCTCTTTTTAGATCGCCTCCCCTCGCCTGAGTGACCCTCCTCTGCTAAAGGCATTACGGCGCTATTCCGGCTCCCCTCGTCCACGTGTCCAAAACGCCCCGCTTATCAGCGAAAGTACGAGTAGTCTTTAAATCTCCCTCCTAAGTCGTCCCTCCCTGCAAAAGATTTCCGGAGAGCCAGGGGCTGGCGGTTTCCGGCCGCACGGCCTCGACTGGGCAGTCCTGCCTCCTCGGGAAACTCGCGCCTGAGGGGCCTGGTCTGCCGGTGTCTCGAGTGAGTTCATCTGTGCGAGCTCCGATATTTACAAATAAATACGGAATGATGTCGAGGATAATCATTTTCGCGATACTCGCGACTGCAGCTCTCGCGCAAGTGCAAACGACCTGCCCTGACAAGTGCGCAGACTGCCAGACAGACCTCGGCGTGACCACCTGCAACTCCTGCTTCAACTCCACCTTCGTCGCAGACTTCACCACCTGCACCGCCGACCCGCTGCCCAACTGCCTGATCGCCAACAGAGCCAAGCAGTGCGTCCAGTGCCTGCCCCAGTTCGCGCTCAACTCGACCGACGGCACCTGCGCCCCGGGCACGGTCAAGAACTGCATCCTCGAGTACGTGGACGTCGCCGCCAACAAGTGCGTCGTCTGCGACGGCAGCTTCCCGACCGACGACCTCCTCGCCTGCAGCACCGCGCTCTTCCCGGAAACCAGCGACTGCGTGTGGGGCACCGTCATGGGCAACTGCATCAAGTGCAGGTACGACAATTTGATGGCTGCCAACAGCGGCCAGTGCGTCGGAAGGTACCTGTACGGCTGCCTGCAAGAGAACGGAATCGGAAGGTGCAACGGCTGCGACCACGCGAGCGGCTTCTACATGAAGTTCGGCTCGATGTGCTGGAGAGACTAAATAACCTTTGTCCTGTATATAACATTTTTCATCATCATGGGGTTTGGGGTT